>BFBZ01000051.1_pt1 | contig 258903 bp, 234 predicted proteins | sample 1888401 | NCBI WGS metagenome assembly BFBZ01 (sample SAMD00112614, study PRJDB3348) | symbiont metagenome | host: Chara braunii
AACGCCATGGTCTGCACTCCGGGGTGATTCGGAGGTCAGATTACGGGTCGGGTAGCTCATGGCGTGAGCCTGCTGAGGCAGCTTACCAATCAGGTTCTCGGATCTTCGGAGGGCAGACTTTAGCGGCGTGAATCTGTCGGACGCTCACTTCTGGGGCTCTGACCTTCGCGACGCAAACCTCCGAGGTGCGAAGCTTCGCGGGTCGAGTACTCTGGACGCGGACTTCGGAGGTGCCGACCTGCGCGGAACTGACCTTCGCGGAGCCGACTTGCGTTTCGCCAAAAATCTAACCGAAGGCCAACTTGGAACAGCCAATGGTGACTCGACAACGTTCGTCCCCTTCGGCATGAAAAGCCCAGCCGGTTGGGGTCATTGACTTGTAATCGACTCGCAGGTCTCGACTCTAGAGGGTGGCCAACCGGGCTACAGAGGGGGCCCAACCATTCATTCAAGCGGACTGCTTCGCAGGCGCTGAATTCAGACGTTGAACGGCGGCTTCCGGGCGCTGAATCCTGCAAATCGAAGGACCGCAACCGCTGGATTCTGTTGAAAAACTCGGATCGGACGCGGTCGACGGCCCAAATCGGACCTATGAGCGCCGACGTTTTCCGCGACATCCCGCCGGGTCAATCGTCACGGCAATCGCGCCTGAGGCCTCCAAGGCAGCTGCGAGGGCCATCGCCGTGACGTCATCACCACAAGCCTTCGAAATGGGCTCGTTCCGACTTGTCGTAGCAATCGGGTTTTTCAACAGAATCGCTGCACTGCAGCCTGTCGCAAAACGAGGTCGGCTCACGCGTGCCGTGAAGGCCCCAATCAGTGTCCGACGGACTTCCTTTGTGGCCGTGCAAATGGGGCGGCCAGGCGAGGATCTCCGACGGACTTTGGCGCACTCCACGTACGCTGAAAATTCAACAACTTACGAGTGCTAATCCCGACGGACTTTATTTGTTGAAGTCACAAAGTCTGTTTGTTGATTTCCTTCGAAACCTGACCCACCTCTCACACTGACTTCCGTTCAAACCTGACCCACGTATCAACCTAGCCTGCCGCAATTTGCGGCAGGAGCACTGGAGTGATTGACGTGGCGCACGGAGTCTCATCAGGCGGTGGGCCCCGCGCGAGCAGTTGTCCATCCGCGAGATAGCCTGACGCACCGGCCTGTCTCGCAACACCATCAGGAAGTACCTGCGCAGCGGCGACCAAGAGCCGACCTACGCCAAGCGAGCCAGCAAGAGCCGGCTCGACCCCTTCGCCGAGAAGCTGGCCCACTGGCTCAAGACCGAGGCCGGCAAGACGCGCAAGCAGCGGCGCACCTTGAAGCAACTGCATGCCGAGCTGGTCAGCAGCCGGGCACGGTGCACGACGTCTGGCAGTTGGAGAAGCCGACCCTGATGAAGGTGCAGCGGTAGGTGAGCAGTCCCAGCGCCCGGGCCCGCTCTCGCAAGCGGGCGCTCACCAGGGGCACGGGATAGGGACGATGACTGCTGCTGCATGGCGAGACGGTCTCAGTTTGACCCGGATCTGCCTGTGCTGCGCCACAGACTGCTCACTCCGTCATCAGATGCGCCACCAGCTTGCGCAAGATCGCCAAGGCAGGGGGCTCCGCGCGCCGGGCCAGCGTGACCACACCGAACCGCGCGGTGGCGTTCAAGGCAGGCTTGAGCGCGAGTTCCACCAGGTCAGGCGCTGCGGCACGGATGGCAATCAACACCGCGTCGCTGTCCTGGGCGACCTGAACAAGGCTGGAAATCTCTCCACAGCGCAAGGTCACGCAGGCCGTCGGGTGCGCTTCTGCGCCGTAACGCTCGACGAGCGTGCGCGCCACCTCGTCGCTCAGGGGTGTGGAAGCAATCGGAAACTGGCGCACCGCGGCGAAGCGGATCGGCCCCTTTGCCTGGGCCAGCGGATGCCCCTCGCGCACCATGAAGGCGCCGCGCATCTCCACGATGTGGCTCACCTGCAGGTCGGGCGCGGGCAGCAGTGCCCGGGCATCCACCACCAGTGCGTCGAGCTCGCGTTCGCGCAGCGCGGTGACCAGCCTGTCGGTGTCGCCGCGCGTGATGTCGACATGCACTTTCGGGTGCGATTGCGCCATCGTCCGCAGCAGGGGTGTCATGAGCATGGCGCCTGGCCCGGCTCCCAGGCCGACGCGGATGACACCCGTCCGACCCGCTTCCATCTGCTGCCCGCTGCTGGCCAGGTCATCGGCATCGGCCACGAGCTGGCGGGCGCGTTGCAGAGCTTCCATGCCGAACGGCGTGAGCACGCTGCGCCGACCGATCCGGTCGAACAGGGGCTGCCCCAGTTCCTCTTCCAGCGCCCGGATGCTGCGGCTCAGCGCCGGCTGGGTCAGGAACAGCGCCTGCGCCGAGCGTGTGAAGGAGCCCGTCTCAGCCAATGAAATCAGGTGCCTCAGCTGCACGAGGGTCATCGGGAAAACCTGGGTAATTCATTCAATGAATTCATCATACATGCCATAACAATGCATTGGACGTTCTGTTTCCGGGCTCCTACATTGCTTCCAAGCCTTGGGTCGCACCGATCCTTCGCGAACCCGGAGAGCCCATGTCCGCCGATGCTGTGCCAGCCGCCCAGGCATCCTCCACCGCCCAGGCGGCACCGACCGAAGCGTCCGCCTACCTGCTGCACAAGCTCCGGGCGCAGGTGGGGGAGTTCGTCACCTTGCGGCGCGACATCCACCGCGAGCCGGAGCTGGCCTTCGAGGAGCACCGCACCGCAGCGCTCGTGGCCGACAAGCTCGAAGCCTGGGGCTACGAGGTCGAGCGGGGCGTCGGCGGCACCGGCGTGGTGGGCCGCCTCGTGCGTGGCACCAGCGGCAGGCGCCTCGGCTTGCGCGCCGACATGGATGCGCTGCCCATCGAGGAGGCCACGGGCGCGGCCTGGAGCAGCCGCCGGCCGGGCCTCATGCATGCCTGCGGCCATGACGGGCACACCGCGATGCTGCTGGCGGCGGCGCGGCGCCTCGCGGAGGCCGGCCGCTTCGACGGCATGCTGCACCTCATCTTCCAGCCGGCGGAAGAGGGCGGTGGCGGCGCCCTGCGCATGATGGAGGACGGGTTGTTCGACCGGTATCCCTGCGATGCCGTCTTCGCCATGCACAACATGCCCGGCCTGCCGCAAGGTCAGCTGGCGTTCCGGGAAGGGGCGGCGATGGCGTCGAGCGATTACGCCACCGTCACGCTGACCGGCATCGGCGGGCACGGCGCGATGCCGCACAAGGCGGCCGACCCGATCGTCGCGGCGGCCAGCCTCGTGATGGCACTTCAGACCATCGTCTCCCGCAACGTCGATCCGCAGGCCATGGCGGTGGTGACCGTCGGCGCGCTGCATGCGGGCCAGGCCAACAACGTCATCCCCGCCAGCGCCACCCTGGAGCTGAGCGTGCGCGCGCTGGACCGCGAGGTGCGTGGGCTGCTGGAACGCCGGATCCGGGCGCTGGTGGCGTCCCACGCCGAGAGCTTCGGCGTGCAGGGCCACGTGGCGTGGCGCCCGGGCTACGCGGTGCTCGTGAACTCGCCGGACGAGACCGAGCTCGCCCGCCGCGTGGGCCTGGCCTTGCGCGGCGCCGCCGGCGTCACGCTGCAGGCGCCGGCGCTCTCCGGCAGCGAGGACTTCGCCTTCATGCTGGAGCGCGTGCCTGGCAGCTATCTGCTGATCGGCAATGGCGACGGCAGCAGCCCGGGCGCCTGCATGGTGCACAACCCGGGCTACGACTTCAACGACGACAACATCGCCATCGGCGCGGCCTACTGGACGCTGCTGGCCGAGACCTTCCTGCCCGACTGAACGCAGGCCGCGCCTGCATCGCCACGACTGCTGCGGTCGTGGCCCTGCCCCGAGATCGCAGCATCCAACGGGCTCGCGCCCGAGCGAGACTTGCCATGAATCCTTCAGCCACCCATCCCTTGCCAATGCCCTCCGCCCGCGCCCCCGCTGCGGCGCCCCGCGCAACGCCCAGGGCCGCCGTGCCCAAGCGGGTCGTCGCCGCCACCGTCGCGGGCAATGCGCTGGAGTTCTACGACTTCGTCACCTACGCCTTTTTCGCGGTCTACATCGGCAAGACCTTCTTCCCCGCGGCCACGCCGCTCGGGAGCCTGCTGCTGTCGGTGGCCGTGTTCGGCGTGGGCTTCTTCGCACGGCCGGTTGGCGGGGTGCTGATCGGCGCCCTCGCCGACCGCGCGGGCCGCCGCCCGGCGATGCTGCTCACCATCGTGCTGATCACGCTGGGCACCCTCGGTCTGGCACTGACGCCTTCCTACGCGAGCATCGGGATCGCTGCGCCGATCATCGTCGTGGCGGCACGGCTCATCCAGGGTCTCGCGCTGGGCGGCGAAGTGGGGCCGTCCAGCGCCTTCCTCATCGAGTCGGCCCCGGCCGAACGGCGGGGCCTCTATGCCAGCTGGCAGCTCGCCAGCCAGGGCGCCGCCGGCCTCGTGGCCGGTGTCATCGGCCTGGCCCTGACCCAGGCGCTCTCGCCTGCCGAGATGCTCGCCTGGGGCTGGCGCGTGCCCTTCGCCGTCGGACTGCTGCTGGTGCCGCTGGCACTGTACCTGCGCCACGCCATGCCCGAGACCCTGCACGCCGCCCCCGCGCAGCCGCAGAACAGCGGCGTCACGGGCCTCAAGCGCAAGGGCCGGCTCATCGGCCTGGCGGTGCTCGTCATCATCGGCGGAACGGTGTCGACCTACGTCGCCAACTTCATGACCACCTACGCGATCACGACACTGAAGATGTCGTCCAGCGTGGCCATGGGCGCGACGGTCGTCGTGGGCCTGATGACCCTGGTGTTCTCGCTCCTCGGCGGCTGGCTGTGCGACAAGTTCGGCCGCCGGCCGACCATGTTCTGGCCCCGCGTCGCGGCGGCCGTGGTCACCGTGCCGGCCTTCATGCTGCTGATCGCCAACCCCACGGCAATGACCCTGTTCGCGGTGTCGGCGGTGCTCGCGGCCCTCACGGCGCTCAGCGCGGCGGCGTCCCTCGTCGCCATCCCCGAACTGCTGCCGCGCGGCATCCGCGCCACCGGCATGTCCATCGCCTACGCGGTCGGGGTGTCCCTTTTCGGCGGCACCACGCAATTCATCATCACCTGGCTCATCGGCGTGACCGGCAATCCGGCAGCACCGGCCTGGTATGTCGCCGCCACCAGCGTCATCACGGCCCTGGCCATGCTGGCGATGCCCGAAAGCCGCGATCACGCGCTGGAGGACTGATCCGCGGGCATACTCGTCCCCATGGCAGGAGAGTGCTGGCCCGCAAGGCCGGCCACCGAAGGCGCAATCTCCCATGAACGCTCAGGTCCCATACTGCGCATCACCATCGCCGTCTGGAGAGCCGTCACGCCCGTGACGCACCGAAGGAGCAAGGCCGCGGGGGAGCCCGTGGCCGAAACTCTCAGGTACCAAGGACAGGGGGAGCGGCACCTCGCCGGGCCATACCCGGCGAATGCATCGCTTTTGGAGCTCTCCCCATGAAAGTCATCGTCCTTGGCGCCGGCCTGCTCGGCGTCACCTCCGCCTATTTTCTGCGTCAGCAGGGCCACGACGTCACCGTCATCGACCGCCAGGCCACGCCGGCGGCGGAAACCAGCTTCGCCAACGGCGGGCAGATCTCCGTCAGCCATGCCGAGCCCTGGGCCAACCCCGACGCGCCGCTCAAGGTGCTGAAGTGGCTGGGGCAGGAGGATGCACCGCTGCTGTTCCGCCTGCGGGCCGACATGCGGCAGTGGCTGTGGGGCCTGCAGTTCCTGCGCGAGTGCACGCCAGCCCGCACGCGGCACAACATCGAGCAGATCGTGCGGCTGGGCAGCTACAGCCGCGCGGTGCTGCAGGCACTCCGTCGGGACCGCGGCCTGGCCTACGACCAGCGCACCCAAGGCATCCTGCACTTCTACACGAGCCAGCAGGAGTTCGATGCCGCGGAGGCGCCTGCGGCGCAGATGCGCGCGCTCGGCTGCGACCGGCGCGTCATCTCCGCCGACGAGGCCGTGAGGCTGGAGCCCGCGCTGGGCCACATCCGCCCGCGACTGGCCGGCGCGACCTACACGGCGGAAGACGAGTCGGGCGATGCCAACCAGTTCGCCAGGGAACTCGCCGCCCGCTGCGAGGATGACGGCGTGACCTTCCTGATGGGCCACACCCTGACCGCGCTGCGCGAGGCCGGCGGCCGCATCGACCATGCCGAGGTGGTCGACGCCGAAGGCCGCTACCGGCAGCTGCGCGCCGACGCCTACGTGCTGGCCATGGGCAGCCTGAGCCCGCTCGTCGCCGCGCCCCTAGGCATCCGCCTGCCGATCTACCCGGCCAAGGGCTACTCGGTGACGATGCCCGTGCTGGACCCCGCGAGGGCGCACCAGGTCTCGCTGACCGACGACGAGTTCAAGCTCGTGTTCTCGCGCCTGGGCGACAGGCTGCGCATCGCCGGCACGGCGGAGCTCAACGGCTACGACCGCCACCTCAACCCGCAGCGCTGCCAGGCCATCGTGCGTCGCGCCGAAGCGCTGTTTCCCGGCGCGGGCGATGTCAGCCAGGCGCAGTTCTGGACCGGGCTGCGGCCCGCGACGCCGTCCAACGTGCCCATCATCGGCCGCTCCCGCCTGCCCAACCTGTTCCTGAACACCGGCCACGGGACGCTCGGCTGGACGCACTGCTGCGGCTCGGGCAAGAGCATCGCCCAGATCGTCAGCGGCATGGCGCCGGAGGTGGACTTCGCCTTCGCGGGCCTGGCGCTTCGCCGCGTATCGACGTCAGGCGTGGGCGCCGCCGCCTAGACGCGCGCGTCGAAGGAGCGCACGCCGGCGTTCGATGCTCACAGGGTATCGAACCAGTCTCAAGCTGTCTTGGACGCCGGCGCGTGCCCTCCCTACGATGCCGCTCGATGTCGCGTTGGACGACACCTGCCGGGCGCCAGCGCGGCAGCATGCCAGGAGACAAACCATGATCGACAAACGGGTCGCGTCTGCAGAGGCGGCGCTGGCCGACATGCGCGACGGCGCCACCGTGATGATCGGCGGCTTCGGCACGGCCGGACTGCCCAACGAGCTGACCGAGGCGCTGATCGACGGCGGCGCGCGCGAGCTGGTCATCGTCAACAACAACGCGGGCAATGGCGACACCGGCCTGGCCGCATTGCTGTCCGCGGGCCGTGTGCGCAAGATCATCTGCTCCTTCCCCCGCCAGGCCGACAGCCACCACTTCGATGCGCTGTACCGCGCCGGGCGCATCGAGCTGGAGCTGGTGCCGCAAGGCAACCTGGCGGAACGCATCCGCGCGGCGGGGGCCGGCATCGGCGGCTTCTTCACGCCCACGGGCTACGGCACCGCGCTGGCCGAGGGCAAGGAAACCCGCGAGATCGATGGCCGCATGTACGTGCTCGAGTCGCCGATCAAGGCGGACTTCGCCCTCATCAAGGCCGAGCGCGGCGACCGCTGGGGCAACCTGACCTACCGCATGACGGCGCGCAACTTCGGCCCCATCATGGCCATGGCGGCCACCACGACCATCGCGAGCGTGCATGAGATCGTCGAGCTCGGCGCGCTCGACCCCGAGACCATCGTCACGCCGGGCCTGTTCGTGCAGCGTCTGGTGCAGGTGCACCGCGCCGTCACGCGCGCGGGCGGCTTCAAGCAGGCGGCGTAAAGGACAACTCATGGCTGAACTTCTGAATGGCGTGCGCCGCTGGACGCGCGACGAGATGGCCGCCCGCGTGGCCGCCGACATCCCCGACGGTGCCGTGGTGAACCTCGGCATCGGCTTGCCCACGGCGGTCGCCAACCACCTCGGCGCCGACAAGGAGGTGGTGCTGCACTCCGAGAACGGCGTCATCGGCATGGGCCCCGCGCCGGCGCCCGGCGAGGAGGACTATGACCTCATCAACGCCGGCAAGCAGCCCGTCACGCTGCTGCCCGGCGGCTGCTTCTTCCACCATGCCGACAGCTTCGCGATGATGCGCGGCGGCCACCTCGATTGCTGCGTGCTCGGCGCCTTCCAGGTGTCGGCCGCGGGCGACCTGGCCAACTGGCACACCGGCGCGCCCGATGCCATCCCGGCCGTTGGCGGCGCGATGGACCTGGCCATCGGCGCGAAGAAGACCTTCGTGATGATGGACTACCTCACCAAGGCCGGCGAAGCCAAGCTCGTGCCGGCCTGTACCTATCCGCTCACCGGCGTGGCCTGCGTGAGCCGCATCTACAGCGACCTGGCCGTCATCGACCTCACGCCGCACGGCCCCGTCGTGGCCGAGTTGGCCTCGGGCCTCACCCTCGCCGCGCTGCGAGCCCTGACCCCTGGCGTGCGCCTGCTGGCCGCCGACACCTTGAAGGAGGCCGCATGACCCGCCACGCCTACCTCTGCGACGCGCTGCGCACGCCCTTCGGCCGCTACGGCGGCAGCCTGTCCGGCGTGCGCGCCGACGACCTCGGCGCCGTGCCGCTGCGCGCGCTGATGGCGCGCCACCCGCAGCTCGACTGGGAAGCGGTGGACGACGTCCTTTACGGCTGCGCCAATCAGGCGGGCGAAGACAACCGCAACGTCGCGCGCATGTCGGCCCTGCTGGCCGGCCTGCCCATCACGGTGCCGGGCTCGACGGTGAACCGGCTGTGCGGCTCGGGCATGGATGCCATCGGCAGCGCCGCCCGTGCGATCAAGAGCGGCGAGGCCGGGCTGATGATCGCCGGCGGCGTCGAGAGCATGAGCCGCGCGCCCTTCGTCATGCCGAAGGCCGAGAGCGCCTTCAGCCGCGCCAACGCCATTTACGACACCACCATCGGCTGGCGCTTCGTCAACAGGCTGATGAAGGCGCAGTACGGTGTGGACGCCATGCCCGAGACCGCCGAGAACGTGGCCACGGACTTCCGCATCAGCCGTGAGGACCAGGACCTGATGGCCCTGGCCTCGCAGCGCAAGGCCGTCGCGGCGCAGCAGGCCGGCGTGTTCGACAGCGAGATCACGCCGGTCACCGTGCCGCAGAAGAAGGGCGAAGCCCTGGTCGTGTCCAAGGACGAGCATCCGCGCGACACCTCCCTGGAAGCGCTTGCCAGGCTCAAGCCGGTGGTGCGCCCGGAGGGCACGGTGACGGCCGGCAACGCCTCGGGCGTGAACGACGGCGCCTGCGCGCTGCTGCTGGCTGACGAGGCCAGTGCGCGGCGCCACGGCCTCAGGCCACGCGCCCGCGTGGTGGCCATGGCGACAGCCGGCGTGGCGCCGCGCGTCATGGGCATCGGCCCCGCGCCGGCCTCGCTCAAGGTGCTGGCGCAGGCGGGCCTGAGGCTCGACCAGATGGACGTCATCGAGCTGAACGAGGCGTTCGCTGCGCAGGGCTTGGCCGTGCTGCGCCAACTCGGCCTGCGCGACGACGATCCGCGCGTGAACCCCAACGGTGGCGCGATCGCGCTCGGCCACCCGCTCGGCGCGAGCGGCGCGCGGCTGGTGATGACGGCGGTCAATCAGCTCCACCGCAGCGGCGGACGCTATGCGCTGTGCACCATGTGCATCGGCGTGGGGCAGGGCATCGCGGTCATCGTGGAGCGGGTGTGAGCGCGGCGCGCCTGCACCACGAACTGGCGCTGCCGACCGGCGGCATGCCGTCCGGCCTCACGCTGATGCTCAGCCATGCGTTGGGCTGCGACCTGCGCATGTGGGACGCCCTGGCCGCGCACCTGCGCGCGCAGGGGCACCGTGTGCTGCGCTATGACCAGCGCGGCCACGGCCGCAGCGCCGCGCCGCCCGGGCCCTACACCATGGCCCAGCTGGCGGATGACGCCGCTGCGCTGATCGAGCGCCTGGGCGTCGGTCCGGTCGTGTGGGTGGGCCTGTCGATGGGCGGCATGGTCGGCCAGGAACTGGCCCTGCGCCACCCGAGCGCGGTGCGTGCGCTGGTGCTCGCGAACACGACGTCAGGCTACCCGCCCGAGGCCCAGGCGGGGTGGGCGCAGCGCATCGAGGGCATCCGCCAGGGCGGGCTGGAGGCGGTGGTGGACGGCGCGCTGCAGCGCTGGTTCCACGAGGGCTTCCGGGCCGAGCACCCGGGCACGGTCGCGCTTTGGCGCGAGCGCGTGCTGGCCTGCGATCCGGCCGGCTACATCGCCTGCTGCGAGGCCATCAGCCAGATCGACACCACCCGCCGCCTGCCGGCCATCGACGTGCCGGCCCTCGTCATCGCCGGTGCGCTGGATGCGGGCACGCCGCCGGCCATGGCCACGCGCATCGCCCAGGCCGTGGCCGGTGCGCGGCTCGTCGTGCTGCCGGAGGCCTCGCACCTGAGCGTGCTGGAACAGCCGGCCGCCTTCGCCGCGGCGCTGGACGCGTGGCTCGCCGGCCTGCCGCGGGTTTGACCGTGCTGGCCGCACTGCGCCGCGACGCCTCGCTGTCGGCGATTGCCGCCGGCCTGCTGGCGGTGCTGATCTCCTACGCCGGGCCGCTGGTCATCCTGTTCCAGGCGGCGCAGGCCGCCCACGTGTCGCCGGAGATGACGGCCTCCTGGGTCTGGGCGATCTCGGTGGGTGCGGGCCTGAGCGGCATCGTGCTGAGCCTGTGGCTGAAGGCGCCGGTCATCACGGCCTGGTCGGCGCCCGGCACCGCGCTGCTCATCACGCTGTTTCCGGGCCTGTCGCTCAACGAAGCGGTCGGCGCCTACCTGACGGCGGCGATGCTGATCGGCCTCGTCGGGCTGACCGGCAGCTTCGACCGCCTCATGCGCCACATGCCGCCCGGCATCGCGAGCGGCATGCTGGCCGGCATCCTGTTCCAGTTCGGCGCGCGGGCCTTCAAGGCCGTCGAGACGGCGCCGGTGCTGGGGCTGGGGCTGGGCATGCTGGCCGGCTATCTCGTCTTCAAGCGGCTGTGGCCGCGCTATCACGTGGTGGCCGTGCTGGCCCTGGGGCTCGCGCTGACCGCAGCCCTCGGCCAGTGGTCCCAGCGGGGACTGACCTGGCAGCTGACCGTGCCGCAATTCATCACGCCGGCATGGTCGTGGGCGTCGTCGCTGAGCCTGGCGCTGCCGCTGGTGCTCGTGAGCCTGTCGGGCCAGTTTCTGCCCGGCATGGCCATCCTGCGCAGCGCGGGCTACGCGACGCCGGCGCGGCCCATCCTGGCGGTCACCAGCCTGGGCGCGCTGCTGACGGCACCGTTCGGCGGCATCACGACCGTGCTGGCGGCCATCACGGCGGCGCTGTGCACCGGCCGCGAGGCGCATGCCGAGCCGTCGCGGCGCTACGTGGCCGGCTTGGCCAACGGCGTGTTCTACCTGCTGGCCGGCAGTCTGGGTGGCAGCCTGATCGCGCTCTTCCTGGCGCTGCCGCCCGCCCTCGTCGCCGTGCTTGCAGGCCTGGCGCTGCTCGGCGCCATCGGCGCCAACCTGAGCGCCCTGGTCCAGGACGCCGCCCACCGCGAAGCCGGTCTGATCACCTTCCTGGCCACCGCCTCGGGGCTCAACTTCCTGGGCCTGGCGTCGGCCTTCTGGGGCGTGGTGTTCGGCGGGGCGGCCTATGTGCTGCTGAGGCCGGCGCGCGCTTGAGCCTGCGCGGCCTCGCGCGCCGCCCGCTGCTCGGCGTAGATCTCGTCAATGAGCTGGCGCATCAGCGCGATGTCGGCCGACTGGTCCTGCAGCCGGGTGCTCATGATGATGGGCGACACCGCCTGTGCCTCGGCCAGCGGCCGGTAGACGACCTCGTCGGGTCGCAGGCGGTGAACGCTGGCAGGCACCACGCACAGGCCCATGCCCGACGCGACGAGGCCGAGCGCGGTCTGCATCTCCTGCACCTCCAGCACGCTGGCCGGCTCCAGGGCCAGGTCGCGCAGCAGGGAGAGCACCTGGTCGGCATAGCTCGGACGCGGCGTGCGCGGGTAGACGAGTAGCGGCTGCGCGGCCACGTCGCGCAGCGTCAGCGCACCTTCGCCCCGAGCGAGTTCGTGCTCGCTGGGAATGGCGACCACGAGCCTTTCCTCGCGCAGGATCTCGCGCTTGATGGACGGGTCGTCGAGCCGCACGCGGCCGAAGCCCACGTCGATGCGCCCGATCTTGAGCGCATCGATCTGTTCGACCGTGGACATCTCCGTGAGCGCCAGTTCGGTCTGCGGGTTGGCCGCGCGGAACTTGCGCACCAGCAGCGGCAGCGCGCCGTACATCGTCGACGACACGAAGCCCACCACCAGCCGCCGCTCCAGCTGCGCGATGCGCTTGGTCGAGCGCACCGCCTGCGCGGCCTGCTCCAGCAGCCGCGTGGCGTGGCCGTAGAAGAAGCGGCCGGCGTCGGTGAGCTTCAGCGGCCGCGAGCCACGCTCGAACAGCGGCGTGCCGAGTTCCTCTTCCAGGTCCTGGATCTGGCGGCTCAGCGGCGGCTGCGAGATGTGCAGCCGCTCAGCGGCGCGGGTGAAGTTCTGCTCGTCGGCAACGGCGACGAAGTACTTGAGGTGGCGGAAGTCCATTCAATACCTGTTGGGTATCGAGGCAGTCTAAGACGGTCTTGGACGGCAAGCAAGGCGCTTCCTAACATCGCTTCACTCACCTCCCATGACACCGCCATCCATGTCGTCCACTCCCCATATCCAAGCCGTAGAAACCCTGCTGGTGGATGTGCCGACGATCCGTCCGCACCGCCTGTCGGTGGCGACGATGAATCACCAGACGCTGGTGCTGGTGCGGGTTCAATGCTCCGACGGCATCGAAGGCTGGGGCGAGGCCACCACCATTGGCGGCCTGGCCTACGGCGAGGAGAGCCCCGAGAGCATCAAGGCCAATATCGACACCTACATCGCGCCGCTGCTCGAAGGCCAGGATGCCGGCGCCGTCGCGCAGCGGCTCGCCCGCGTGGCCGGCCAGGTGCAGGGCAACCGCTTCGCCAAGTGCGCGATCGAGACGGCGCTGTACGACGCCCAGGCGCGCCGCCTGGGCGTGCCGCTGAGCGAACTCTTCGGCGGCCGCGTGCGCGACAGCCTGCCCATCGCCTGGACGCTGGCCAGCGGCGACACCGCCCGCGACATCGCCGAGGCCGAGCGCATGCTGGACCTGCGCCGCCACAACATCTTCAAGCTCAAGATCGGCCTGCGCGGGGTGCGCGAGGACGTGGCTCACGTCGCCGCCATCAAGGCCGCACTGGGCAGCCGCGCCAGCGTGCGGGTGGATGCCAACCAGGCCTGGTCGGTCACCGAGGCGCTGGACGGCATGCGCGGGCTCGCGGACGCGGGCGTGGACATGGTGGAGCAGCCCATCGTCGCGCACGACAAGCTGGGCCTGAAGCGCCTGACCGACGCCAACATCATCCCCATCATGGCCGACGAGGCCCTGCACGGCCCGCGCGATGCGTTCGAGGTGGCGGCCACGCAGGCGGCGGACATCTTCGCGGTCAAGATCAACCAGTCCGGCGGCCTGCGCGGCGCGGCACGCGTGGCCGGCATTGCCGAGGCCGCCAACATCGCGCTGTACGGCGGCACGATGCTCGAAGGCGCCGTGGGCACGATGGCCTCGGCGCAGCTCTTCAGCACCTTCGGCGAGCTGGCCTGGTCGACCGAACTCTTCGGCCCGCTGCTGCTGACCGAGGAAATCCTGCAGGAGCCCCTGCAGTACCGCGATTTCGCGCTGCAGCTGCCCACCACGCCGGGCCTCGGCATCACGCTGGACACCGCGCGCCTGGCCCGCATGCGCCGCGCCTGACCTCTCCCCGCAAGGACCCAGACCATGCTGTTCAAAGTCGAGATGACCGTCCGCCTGCCCGCCACGATGCCCGTGGCCGAGGCCGAGGCGCTGAAGACCACCGAGCGCGAAGTCGCCCAGGGCCTGATGCGCCAGGGCAGGTGGCGCCACCTGTGGCGCGTGGCCGGCCGCTACGCCAACGTGAGCATCTTCGATGTGGACAGCGTCGAGCAACTGCACCAGCTGCTGTCGGGCCTGCCGCTCTTCCCCTACATGGACATCGACGTGGCGCCGCTGTGCCGGCATCCCTCGTCCATCCGTGACGACGACCGCTGATTCAACCCACTGATACCGACACAAGGAGACAAGCCATGAATGCCCAACAGATCGACGCCCTGCTCGACCGCTTCGAAACCACCGGCGTGACCGGCCCGGGCCATGCCCGCGTCAAGACCGTCGTGCGCCGCCTTCTGCGCGACCTGATGCTCGCGATGGAAGACCTGGACATCCAGCCCGAGGAGTTCTGGGCCGGCCTGAACTACCTCGGCCAGGCGGGCGCCCGCGGCGAGCTGGGCCTGATCGTGCCGGGCATCGGCCTGGAGCATTTCATCGACCTGCGCATGGACGAGGCCGAGGCCCGCGCCGGCCTGAAGGGCGGCACGCCGCGCACGATCGAGGGCCCGCTCTACGTCGCTGGCGCGCCGGTCTGCCAGGGCGAGGCCCGCATGGACGACGGCATGCTGCCGGGCGAGGTGGTGGTCATGTCGGGCGTCGTGCGCGGCGCGGACGGCAAGCCCATGGCCGGCGCCAAGGTCGAGGCCTGGCATGCCAATCACCTGGGCAACTACTCCTACTTCGACACGACGCAGAGCGCCTTCAACCTGCGCCGCACCATCGTGACCGACGCCAACGGCCGCTACAAGTTCCGCAGCATCATGCCGCTGGGCTACAGCGTGCCCCCGGGCGGCTCCACCGAGCAACTGCTGAACCTGCTCGGCCGCCACGGCCATCGCCCCGCCCACATCCACTTCTTCGTGAGTGCCCCGGGTCACCGCAAGCTCACCACGCAGATCAACATCGAGTCCGACCCGCATCTGTGGGACGACTTCGCCTTCGGCACCCGCGAGGGCCTCGTGCCGCCGGTGCGCACCAATGCCGACCCCGCCGCGATGCAGGCCCTGGGCGTGGACAAGCCCTTCCATGAAATCAGCTTCGACTTCGACCTGCTGACCGACGAAGTGAAGGCGCCCGCCACCGACTTCGCCCGCCCGCGCGCCGCCGCCTGACCCGGCACCGCCCCACGAACGCTGCAGCTCCAGCCCACCGGCGCGACCGGCCGGGCGAGCGGAGCCCTGCGCGCACAACCCGGAGACGCCCATGACCCACGCCACCGCCCCCGCGGACCTCGAGCAGCGCCTGGCCGGCATGCTGGTCGAGGACCCGACCCGCCACGTCTACAAGCTGCACCGCGCCGCCTTCACCGACGCGGAGCTCTTCGAGCTGGAGATGCAGCACATCTTCGAAGGCAACTGGATCTACCTCGCCCACGAGAGCCAGATCCCGAACGTGAACGACTACCTGACGACCCAGATCGGCCGCCAGCCCATCGTCATCACGCGCAACAAGGCCGGCGAGCTCAACGCCATCATCAATGCCTGCTCCCACCGCGGCGCGACGCTGTGCCGGCACAAGAAGGGCAACAAGGCCAACTTCACCTGCACCTTCCACGGCTGGACCTTCAACAACAGCGGCAAGCTGCTCAAGGTGAAGGACGCGAACGAGGCGGGCTACCCCGAGTCGTTCAACAAGGACGGCTGCCACGACCTGAAGAAGGTCGCGCGCTTCGAGAGCTACCGCGGCTTCCTGTTCGGCAGCCTCAATCCCGACGTGCTGCCGCTGACCGAGTTCCTCGGCGAATCCACCAAGATCATCGACATGATCGTGGACCAGTCGCCCGAGGGGCTGGAGGTACTGCGCGGCTCCAGCACCTACACCTTCGACGGCAACTGGAAGCTGCAGGCCGAGAACGGCGCGGACGGCTACCACGTCAGCTCGGTGCACTGGAACTACGCGGCCACCACCAACCACCGCAAGCAGTCCGCCGCCGGCGACAACATCAAGGCCATGGACGCCGGCAGCTGGGCCAAGCAGGGCGGCGGCTTCTACTCCTTCGAGCACGGCCACATGCTGCTGTGGACGCGCTGGGCCAACCCCGAGGACAGGCCGGCCTTCAAGCAGCGCGCCGAGCTCGTCGAGCGCTGCGGACAGGCCCGCGCTGACTGGATGATCAACCACTCGCGCAACCTCTGCCTCTACCCCAACGTCTATCTGATGGACCAGTTCAGCTCGCAGATCCGCGTGCTGCGGCCCATCGCCGTCGACCAGACCGAAGTCACCATCTACTGCATCGCGCCCAAGGGTGAGCCGGCCGAGGCGCGCGCCCGGCGCATCCGCCAGTACGAGGACTTCTTCAACGCCACCGGCATGGCCACGCCGGACGACCTGGAGGAGTTCCGCGCCTGCCAGCAGGGCTATGCCGGCATCGCGCTGCCCTGGAACGACATGTGCCGCGGCGCCACGCACTGGGTGCAGGGCGCCGACCCGGCGGCGCAGGAGATCGGCCTGAAGCCCGTGCTCAGCGGCGTGAAGACCGAAGACGAAGGCCTCTACACCGAACAGCACCGCTACTGGCAGCAGAGCCTGCGGCAGGCGCTGCAGAAGGGTGCACAGCAGGCGGCCGACGCTTGCGACCGCCACGGCGACCACTGCCACCACGGCGCCTGAGGAGACCCCGATGAGCACGATGACCTTCGAGCAGGTGCAGGCCGTCCTGTACCGCGAAGCCCGCCTGCTGGACGACCGCCAGTGGGACGACTGGCTGGCCTGCTACCACCCCGACGCCGAGTTCTGGATGCCGTCCTGGGACGACGACGACCAGCTCACCACCGACCCGCAGCGCGAGATCTCGCTGATCTACTACCCCAGCCGTGCCGGGCTGGAGGACCGCGTCTTCCGCATCAAGACCGAACGGTCGGCAGCCAGCATGCCGGAGCCGCGCACCGGCCACAACCTGCACAACCTCGAGATCCTGTCGCAGACCGACGGCGAGGTGCAGCTGCGCTTCAACTGGCACACGCTGAGCTACCGCTACAAAACCACGGACAGCTACTTCGGCACCTCGCACTACACCCTCGACACGACGGGCCCGCAGCCGCTGATCCGGCGCAAGCACATCGTGCTGAAGAACGACTACATCCACCACGTCGTGGACGTCTACCACGTCTGAGCCGGAGCCTCGCCATGGGACACCAGATCGCGCTGCAGTTCGAGGACGGGGTCACCCGCTTCATAGCCGCCAAAGCCACCGAGACCGTCGCCGATGCCGCCTACCGGCAGGGCGTGAACCTGCCGCTGGACTGCCGCGACGGCGCCTGCGGCACCTGCAAATGCTTCGCCGAGTCGGGCCGCTACGAGATGGGCGACTACATCGACGACGCGCTCAGCGATACCGAGGCCCGTGACGGCTTCGTGCTGACCTGCCAGATGCGGGCGCAGAGCGACTGCGTCGTGCGCGTGCCGGCCACGTCGGCCGTGTGCCGCACGCAGCAGGCGCGCTTCGAGGCGGCCATCAGCCGGGTCGAGCAGCTGTCGCCCAGCACCATTTCGCTGTCGCTGCGCGGCGAGGCGCTGAACCGGCTGGCCTTCCTGCCCGGCCAGTATGTGAACCTGCAGGTGCCGGGCAGCGCGCACACCCGTGCCTACTCGTTCAGCTCGCTGCCGCGCGATGGCGAGGTGTCCTTCCTGATCCGCAACGTGCCGGGCGGGCTGATGAGCAGCTTCCTGACGCAGCTCGCCAAGGCCGGCGACGCGATGACGCTGACCGGCCCGCTGGGCAGCTTCTACCTGCGCGACATCAAGCGCCCGCTGCTGCTGCTGGCCGGCGGCACGGGCCTGGCGCCCTTCACCGCGATGCTGGAGAAGATCGCCGAGCAGGGCGCGCCGCAGTCGGTGCACCTGATCTACGGCGTGACGCACGACGCAGACCTCGTGGAGATGGACAAGCTCGAGGCCTTCGCCGCGCGCATCCCGCAGTTCACCTTCACCGCCTGCGTCGCGAGCGAGAGCAGCGCCTGGCCGAAGAAGGGCTATGTCACCCAGCATCTGGAGCCGGCGCATCTGCACGACGGCGAGGTGGACGTCTACCTCTGCGGCCCGCCGCCGATGGTGGAGGCGGTGAGCCAGACCCTCCGCGAACGCGGCCTGCAACCGGCGAACTTCTTCTACGAAAAGTTCGCGGCGAGCGCATGAGGTCGGCCATGGGTTCACAACGATTCACGGACCGCACGGCGGTCGTCACCGGCGCTGCGCAAGGCATCGGCCGACGGGTGGTCGAGCGGCTGCTCGACGAGGGCGCCCAGGTCGCGGCCATCGACCGCTCCGAGCTGGTCCACGAACTGCGAGCGCTCCCCGGTGCGGCCGGTCGTGTGCTGACGCTGACCGCCGACCTGGAGCAGTTCGCCGACTGCCATGCCGTCATGGCCGAGACGCTGGAGCGCTTCGGGCGCATCGACGTGCTCGTCAACAACGTCGGCGGCACGATCTGGGCCAAGCCCTTCGAGCACTACGGCGAGCACGAGATCGAGGCCGAGGTGCGGCGCTCGCTCTTCCCCACGCTGTGGTGCTGCCGCGCTGCGCTGCCGGTCATGCTGGAGCAGGGGCGTGGCGCGATCGTCAACGTCTCGTCCATCGCCACCCGCGGCGTGAACCGCGTGCCCTACGGTGCGGCCAAGGGCGGCGTGAACGCGCTGACGGCCTGCCTGGCCTTCGAGACGGCGCAGCGCGGCGTGCGCGTCAATGCCACGGCGCCCGGTGGCACCGAGGCCCCCCCGCGCCGCATCCCGCGCAACACCGCGCCGCAGAGCGAGCAGGAGAAGGCCTGGTACCAGCAGATCGTCGATCAAACCATCGAGTCCTCGCTGATGAAGCGCTACGGAACGGTCGACGAACAGGTCGGCGCCATCCTCTTTCTGGCCTCGGACGAGGCGGCCTACATCACCGGCGTCACGCTGCCGGTGGGCGGTGGCGACCTCGGCTGAGCCCGGGGCGGCACGGCCCAGCCCACAACCCCAAACGGAGACAACCCCATGACCCGCGAGATCGACGTGTCGAGGCTCATCGACGACGCCCGCTTCAACCGCTTCCACTGGATGGTGCTGTTCTGGTGCGCGCTCATCATCATTTTCGACGGTTACGACCTCGTCATCTACGGCGTGGTGCTGCCGGTGCTGATGAAGGAATGGGCGCTGTCGCCGCTGCAAGCCGGCGCGCTGGGCAGCTATGCCCTCTTCGGCATGATGGCGGGCGCCCTGGTGTTCGGGCCGCTGTCCGACAAGATCGGCCGCAAAAAGGCCATCACGATCTGCGTCGTGCTGTTCAGCGGCTTCACGGTGCTCAACGGCTTTGCGCGCAACCCGACCGAGTTCGGCCTGTGCCGCTTCATCGCCGGGCTGGGCATCGGGGGCGTGATGCCCAACGTCGTCGCGCTGATGAGCGAGTACGCGCCGCGCAAGATCCGCAGCACGCTGGTGGCCATCATGTTCAGCGGCTACTCGGTTGGCGGCATGCTCTCCGCCGGCCTGGGCATGGTACTGTTGCCGACGTGGGGCTGGCAGTCGGTGTTCTTCGTCGCCGGCGTGCCCCTGCTGCTGCTGCCCATCATCATGAAGTTCCTGCCGGAGTCGGTCGGCTTCCTGATCCGCCAGGGCCGCATCGACGAGGCGCAGCACATGCTGCAACGGGTGGAACCCAGCCACCGCCCGCAGCGGGGCCAGATGCTCAAGATGCCAGCGTTGAAGGCTGACAGCGCGCCGGTGCTGGAGCTCTTCCGCGACGGCCGCGCGCTGCGCACGCTGATGCTGTGGTTGGCCTTCTTCTGCTGCCTGCTGATGGTCTACGCGCTGAATTCCTGGTTGCCCAAGCTGATGAGCAAGGCCGGCTACGGGCTGGGCTCGTCGCTGAGTTTCCTGCTGGTGCTGAACTTCGGCGCCATCTTCGGCGCGGTGGGTGGTGGCAGGCTGGGCGACCGCTTCAACCTGCCGCGGGTGCTGGCGGTGTTCTTCGCGCTGGCGGCCCTGTCCATCGGGCTGCTGGGCTTCAACAGTCCGAGCTGGGTGCTCTACAGCCTGATCGCCGTGGCGGGTGCTACCACTATCGGCTCGCAGATACTGCTCTACGCCTGCGGCGCGCAGTTCTACGGCCTGGCCATCCGCTCCACCGGCCTGGGCTGGGCCTCGGGCATCGGGCGCAACGGCGCCATCGTCGGCCCCGTGCTGGGCGGCGCGTTGATGAGCCTGGGCGTGCCGCTCAGCGCCAACTTCCTGGCGTTTGCGGCGCCCGGGTTGGTCGCGTGCTTTGCGATGCTCGCTTTCGCCTGGACCGGCTCACGTCAGCCCGAGCGGCCGCTGACCGTCAGTTCGGCGCTGGCCTGAGGCGTCCCATCATGCGCCGTCGTCACTTCGACGGGGTGGTGCAGTAGCCCTTTCGCTTGCGGTCCTGACGGCTAGCTGCAGCGGTTGCAGTTTCGAACGCGCATCGAGGATGACCCGGCGCTGCCCATCGACAACAACCACGACGAGCAGCAAATCCGTCCCTGGGCGACGGGGCGCAAGAACTGGCTGTTCGCGGGAACGCTGCTGGCCGGGCAGCGTGCCGCGGCCATCATGAGTCTGATCCAGTCAGCCAAGCTCAACGGGCATGACCCGTATGCCTACTTGAAGGACGTCCTGCAATGGCTGCCGACACAGCGGGCCTGCGACGTCGGCGAATTGCTGCCTCATCACCGGGTACCGGTCATCTGACTGAACGCTCTGCGTCGGTCAACATGTGTTCCCTGGCTGCTTACGATGGGTTCACCGTGCGCTTGCGTAGCACGCCTGGTGGCACAGACGGAACTGCTTGTCATCGTGCCCCGTCGGCTCGGGGAGACACTGGCACAGCAGGAGAGGGTGCAGTTGCTTGAGCCGCCAGTGACGCTGCCGGCGTTTGCGGTTAAGCAGCATTGGCATCAGCGCTTTCACGCCGACCCTGCTAACGGCTGGTTAAGAGAAGCGATGGCAGAACTACTGGGACGGCTTTGAACGCCAGCAGAGACTGCGCAACCCGGAGAAGACATTGACCTTCCCCGGCCATGCCTGTTGAACAGCCCGATGGCATTCTGCGTCTGCTGGCCTTCCCTAGGCACGCAAGCCCCGCAAGTCAGGACATCGAATTTCCTTGGTGGGGTGAAGTTGGCGTAGCGCTCCCGCTGCGCGCCGGTGCGGCTGCGTCACACCTGACGCAGCGGACGCAACCGGAGCAAGACGCGTCACTCCTGTAGCATCCGAAGAAGGGAGGCGAAGACCTTTCCGGGACACTGATTTGGAGACAAGACGTGGGCGAACTGTTGTCCATGCTCCGCTTCAATGCGGGTTCGGGCCATATCTGGCTGAACGAACACCGCATGATGCTGTTGCATACGCGAGCCTTGGCCGGGTTGCGCCGGGAGTTGTTCGATTCCCTGGGTGTGGCGCGGGCGCGCGGCCTGCTGGTGCGCATGGGCTTTGCCTCGGGCCAGCGCGATGGCGAGCTGGCCCTCAGGGAAATGCGCGCCGGCATGCCTTGCGAGGAGGCTTTCATGCTGGGGCCGCAGCTGCACACCATCGAGGGCGCGGTGCAGGTGGAGAAGGTCTATATGGAGCTGGACCTCAAGACCAAGCACTTCTTCGGCGAGTTCCTCTGGACCAACTCCTGGGAGTGCGATGCGCACGTGACGGACATGGGCTACGGCGACGACCCGCAGTGCTGGCAGCAGATCGGCTACGCCTCGGGCTACACCAGCGCCTTCTTCGGCCGGCTGATCGTCTTCAAGGAGACCGAATGCCACAGCATGGGCGACAGCCAGTGCCGCATCGTCGGCCAGCCGGCCGAGGACTGGCGTGACGACGAGTACGTCGACTACTTCCGGCCCCAGCGCATCGGCGAGCGGCTGATCGACTACAACATCGGGCTCGAACACCTGCGCGCCGTGCAGCCGCGCCGCGAGTACGACACCAGCCTCGTCGGCGTGTCCCCGGGGTTCCGGGCCGCCTTCGATCTGCTCAAGCGCGCCGCGCCGAGCGCCATCACCGCGCTGCTGCTGGGCGAGACCGGCGTCGGCAAGGAGGTGTTCGCACGCTGGCTGCACGACAACGGCCCGCGGGCCGCCGGCCCCTTCATCGCCGTCAACTGCGCCGCCATCCCGGCCGACCTCATCGAGGCCGAGCTGTTCGGCGTCGAGAAGGGCGCCTACACGGGGGCCCACATGGCCCGGGCAGGGCGCTTCGAGCGGGCCAACAACGGCACCCTCTTCCTCGACGAGGCCGGCGACCTGCCGCTGGCCACGCAGGTCAAGCTGCTGCGCGTGCTGCAGACCGGCGAGATCGAGCGCCTGGGCGCCGAGCAGCCGATCAAGCTGAACGTGCGCATCGTCGCCGCCACCAATGTGGACCTGCAGCAGGCCATGCAGGCCGGCAAGTTCCGCAGCGACCTGTTTTACCGCCTCAACACCTTCCCGATCACGATCCCGCCGCTGCGCGAGCGCACGGCCGACATCCCGCCGCTGGTGAACCGCTTCCTCGAGAAGTACAGCGCCCTTTACGGCAAGAAGCTCAGCGGGCTGACCGACCGGGCGATGCGCGACGTGCTGAACCAGCCCTGGCCGGGCAATATCCGCGAGCTGGAGAACGCGATCGAGCGCGCCGTGCTGCTGGCGCCCGAAGGCGGCGCCATCGAATCCGTGCACCTGTGGAGCAAGGGGGCAGGGCTGAAGCCCGACCAGCAGCTCGATGCGCTGGGCCATGTGGGCAGCGGCGAGGCGGCCGAGCTCGACGGCCTGTGCGACCAGGTGCTGCAGCAGAAGATCGACATGGCCTCGCTCGAACAGCGGCTGATGCAGATGGCCATGCAGCGCGCCAAGGGCAATCTGTCCCAGGCCGCGCGCCTGCTCGGCATCACGCGGCCGCAGCTGGCCTACCGGCTCAAGAAGGAAGGCCTGCCGGCCGCCTGATACGGCTTCGCAATCAAAGCGCTCACTGCGTTGCTTCGCCTTGCCGTGCTCAAGCACTGTCTGCGGCTTCGCGCCTTGTGATCACTTCGATTGCAAACCCGTATGAGCCCTGGCGCGGGAGCGCCGGGGCCGCTCCCGCTTCATCATTTCATCAAGCTGCGGTGCAGCAACTGATCGACTGGGCATCCGGGACTTCCCCGGGTTCCGGGCCGTCAAGCCCCTCGGGGCCAGGCAAATCAATCACTTAGCCGGGCTGGCACGCCGGTTGCGATCTTCAGGGTGGACGACAGCCCCGTCGTCTGCAACTTGATGGATTGAACAAGTGAGCCCGCGCCCCGCCAACCCACGCTCCGCCTCGGCGGCCGACCTGACCGGCCAGCCCTGCTATGTGCGCGTGACCGGCACGCGCGACGCCCGCTTCGTGGAGTTCGAGTTCGCCATCGGCGACCCCGAGCTGGCCGTCGAGCTGGTGCTGAGCTTCGAGCAGTTCAGCCAGTTCTGCGCCACCCACGGCGTCACCCATCTCAGCGCCGACGAGGGCGCCCGACTCGACTACGAGCGCATGAAGTGGCGCTACGGCGAGCCGGGCCTGGACCACTGAGCCGCGAGCGGCCGCCCCAGAACCCAGCAGGAGACCCCCGTGCAAGTCGACATCAAGACCACCGACATCCAGCCCATCCGCCAGACCTTCTCGCACATCGCGCGGCGGCTCGGCGCCGACAAGGCGGCCTCGCGCTACCAGGAGGCCACCTTCGACATGCAGCCGACGACCAACTGGCACTACCGGCCGCTGTGGGAGCCCGAGCGCCACGTGTTCGACCCGCGCCGCACCACCCTCGTGATGGCCGACTGGTATGCCTTCAAGGACCCGCGCCACTTCTACTACGGCGTCTACACGATGACGCGCGCCAAGCAGCAGGAGGGCGCCGACCGCCAGTTCGAATTCGCCGAGAAGCGCAACCTGCTGGGTGCCGTGGACGTGGCGACGCGCGAGTCGCTGACCCAGGTGCTGGTGCCGCTGCGCCACTACGAGTGGGGCGGCAACATGAACAACACCTACTGCTGCGGCTATGGCTACGGCACGGCGATCACCCAGGCCTGCAACTTCGCGGCCATGGACCGCCTGGGCATCGCGCAATACCTGTCGCGTATCGGCCTGCTGCTGGACGGCAACCAGGGCGTCGCGCTGGATGCCGGCAAGCAGGCCTGGATGGAGGCGCCGGCCTGGCAGGGCGTGCGCCGCGTGATGGAGAACCTCTTCGTCACGCATGACTGGTTCGAGCTCTTCGTCGCGCAGAACCTGGTGTTCGACGGACTGCTCTACCCGCTGGTCTATCGCCACTACGTCGACGCACTCAGCCCGCGCACCGGCAACGCGCTGGCCATGCTGACCGAGTTCATGGGTGACTGGCATGCGGAGACGGCCCGCTGGGTGGACGCCACCGTCAAGACGGCTGCCGACGAATCGCCCGCGAACAAGGACCGGCTGATCGGCTGGATCGGCGGCTGGCGCGACGAGATGCAGCGGGCGCTGGAGCCGCTGGCCCGCCTGGCCCTCGGCGAGCAGGCCGCCGCCGCGCTGGCTGCCGTGCGCGCCGACTTCGACACCCGCATCCAACGCCTGGGCCTGCAGGCCTGAACCCGGAGCCCGTCCATGAGCACCACCACCGCCCCCGCCGCCTCGCGCGCCCCGGTCTTCATCTCGCTGCTGACCAACGACGTGTCGCGCTGCATCGTCGAGGCCATCGTCGCCGACAACCCCGAAGCCAGCGTCGCGGAGTTCCCGGCCATGGTCAAGGTCGACGCGCCCGGGCGCCTCGTCATCCGCCGCGACTCGGTCGAGGAGCGCCTCGGCCGCCGCTGGGACGTGCAGGAACTGCACCTGAGCCTGATCTCGCTGTCCGGAAGCATCGAAGAAACCGACGACGAGTTCTCGCTGCAATGGGGCCGCCGCGCCTGACCCCGCCCGCACGACACACACCAGACCACCGGAGATAAGCGATGAGCCAGACCGCCACCAAGACCGCCAAGCGCCTCGGCATCAAGGAGCGCTACGCCATGATGACCCGCGGCCTGGGCTGGGAGACCAGCTACCAGGCGATGGACGACGTCTTCCCCTACGACAAGTTCGAGGGCATCAAGATCCACGACTGGGACAAGTGGGAGGACCCCTTCCGCCTGACGATGGACGCCTACTGGAAGTTCCAGGGCGAGAAGGAGAAGAAGCTCTACGCCATCATCGACGCCTTCCAGCAGAACCAGGGCCAGTTCAACATCAGCGACCCGCGCTACCTGAACACGCTCAAGCTCTTCCTGACCGGCGTGTCGCCGCTGGAATACGCCGCCCACCGCGGCTATGCGATGGCCGGGCGCTCCTTCCGCGGCGTCGGCGCGCGTGTCGCGGCGCAGATGCAGTCCATCGACGAACTCCGTCATGCGCAGACGCAGTTCCACACGATGAGCCACTTCAACAAGTACTTCAACGGGCTGCACGACCCGCAGTACATGCACGACCGCATCTGGTACCTGTCGGTGCCCAAGTCCTACTTCGAGGACGCGATGACGGCCGGGCCCTTCGAGTTCATCACCGCGATCTCCTTCTCCTTCGAATACGTGCTGACCAATCTGCTGTTCATGCCCTTCATGAGCGGCGCCGCCTTCAACGGCGACATGGCCACCGTCACCTTCGGCTTCTCGGCGCAGAGCGACGAGTCGCGCCACATGACGCTGGGCCTGGAGGTCGTCAAGTTCATGCTCGAGCAGGACCCGGACAACGTGCCCATCATCCAGCGCTGGATCGACAAGTGGTTCTGGCGCGGCTACCGCCTGCTGACGCTGGTGGCCATGATGATGGACTACATGCTGCCCAAGCGCGTGATGAGCTGGGCCGAGGCCTGGGAGATGTATTTCGAGAAGAACGGCGGCGCGCTGTTCGAGGACCTGGGCCGCTACGGCATCCGCCTGCCCAAGTACCACGAGGTCGCCCAGGCCGAGAAGCAGCACCTCTCCCACATCGCCTGGGCCACCTTCAACAACTACGGCCACGCGGCGGACTTCAACACCTGGGTGCCGCAGCCCGACGAGCTCGACTGGCTGAGCCAGAAATACCCCGAGAGCTTCGACCGCATCTACCGCCCGCGCTTCGAATGGATGGCCGAGCAGGAGGCGCACAACGGCGCCATGTGGCGCAACGACACGCTGCCCATGCTGTGCCAGACCTGCCAGGTGCCCTGCATCTTCACGGAGGTCTCGGACCCGACCCGCATCAGCCTGCGCGAGACCAGCTACCACGGCATGAAGTACCACTTCTGCTCGGATGGCTGCCGGGACATCTTCGAGCAGGAGCCGGAGAAATACGTGCAGAGCTGGCTGCCGGTGCACCAGATCTACCAGGGCAATTGCTTCCCCGAAGGCACCGACCCGACCGTGCCCGGCTTCAACCCGCTGGCCAAGGTGCTGGAGTACTACCACCTCGCCCCCGGTGCCGACAGCGGCGACTTCAACAGCTCGCCTGACCGCAGCAATTGGGAGCATTGGACCGGCCAGCAGCTGACGCCTGCCGCGGCCAAGGCCGCCTGACCCTGCCGCATTTCTCCATCACCCCACATTTAGGAGACGCTCATGCCCGTCGTCGCCCTCAAGCCCGGCTATGCCGGCCCCGTGCAGGACACCGAGGACAAGTTCCACGGCAACCGCCTGCTCTACGTCTGCTGGGACGAGCATCTGCTGTTCTGCGCGCCGGTGGCGCTGCCGCTGCCGCCGGCCATGCCCTTCGGCGCGCTGCTGAGCGAGGTGCTGCCCGGCGTCTACGGCAGCCACCCCGACTTCGCCCGCATCGACTGGACCCAGGCGCTGTGGACCGAGTCCGGCAAGCCCTTCAAGCCCGATGCGGCCAAGTCGCTGGCCGACAACGGCCTGGTGCACAAGTCCGTGCTGCGCTTTCGCACGCCCGGCCTGCACGGCATCCGGGGCTCGCGCAGCTGAAGGTCGCCGGAGGTTGACATGAGCACGCACATCACCATCGAGCCGCTGGGCCAGGCCGTCGCGGCGCGCGACGGCCAGACGGTGCTGGACGCCTGCCTGCGCGCCGGCGTCTGGCTGCCGCATGCCTGCGGCCACGGCGTCTGCGGCACCTGCAAGGTGCAGGTCCTCGAGGGCGAGTACGAGCATGGCGATGCGTCCAATTTTGCGCTGATGGACTTCGAGCGCGACGAGGGCCGCATCCTGGCCTGCTGCGCGACGGCGCGCACCGACCTCGTCATCGAGGCCGAGATCGACGAGGACCCGGACGCGCAGTTCCTGCCGCTGGCGGACTTCAGCGCCGAGCTGGTCGAGGCGCGCCTGCTGACGCCGACCATCCGCGGCCTGTGGCTGCGGCCGGATCGCGCCGTGCCCTTCCAGGCCGGTCAGTACCTGATGCTGCAGGTGCCAGGTGTTGACGGCGCGCGCGCCTTCTCGGTGGCCAATGCGCCGGGCGAGGCGTTGATCGAGCTGCACATCCGCCGCGTGCCCGGCGGCCGGGCCACCGGCTGGCTGCACGACGAACTGCAGGTCGGCCAGACCCTGCAGTTCACGGCGCCCAGCGGCCGCTTCTTCGTGCGCAAGTCGGCCCGGCTGCCGCTGATCTTCGTCGCCGGCGGCTCCGGCCTGTCGAGCCCCAAGTCCATGATCCTGGACCTGCTCGCCGAGGGCTGCCGCCTGCCCATCACGCTGGTGCAGGGCGCCCGCAATGTCGAGGAGCTGTACTTCCGCGAGCTCTTCGAGACCCTCGCCGAGCAGCATCCCAACTTCGCCTACGTGCCGGTGCTGTCCGACCTGCCTGACTCAGCTGAGGGCAGCGCCTGGGCCGGCGCGCGCGGCTATGCCCACGAGGCGCTGAAGGCGCAGTTCGCCGGCGACTTCCGCGGCCACAAGGCCTATCTGTGCGGCCCGCCGCCCATGATCGAGGCCTGCATCAAGACGCTGATGCAGGGCCGGCTGTTCGAGCGCGACATCTACGCCGAGAAGTTCTTCACCGCCTCGGACGCGGCCGGCGCGGCGCCGCGCAGCCCGCTGTTTCGCAGCCTCTGACGCGAGCCCCGGCCATGCCCTACCAGGTCGACATCGCCAACACCGAGGAGCGCTATGCCTGCGCCGACACCGCCACGCTGCTGGCCGGCATGGAGGCGCTGGCCCGTCGCGGCATCCCGGTCGGCTGTCGCGGCGGCGGCTGCGGCGTCTGCAAGGTGCGCATCGAGGCCGGCCACGTGCGCACCGACAAGATGAGCCAGTGCCACATCAGCGCCGCCGACGAGGCCGCCGGCTATGTGCTGGCCTGCCGCGCCTACCCCTGCAGCGACCTGCGCCTGAGCGCGGTCGACAAGCTGGCGCGCTGCATCGAACGCGGCCGCGCCGGGACCGATTTCCTTCAGGCTGCCCTGGCCACGGGCAGCCCTTCCGACCCCAACCGATAGACAACGAGGAGACTCACCATGGCACTCACTGGTGTTCTGAGACCCGGGCATGTGCAGCTGCGCGTGCTCGACCTGGAGGCGGCCGTCCGCCACTACGGCGAGGTGCTGGGCCTGTGGGAGGTGGCGCGCGACCCGCAGGGCCGCGTCTACTTCAAGGCCTGGGACGAGCACGACCACCACAGCATCGTGCTGCGCGAGGCAGACACCGCCGGCATGGACTTCCTGGGCTTTCGCGTCGACTCATCCGCCACGCTGAAGAAGCTGGCCGAGGACGTCAAGGCCAGCGGCCTGGCCACCGACCTGCACTGGGTGGAGGCCGGCGAGATGCTGCGCACCGGCGAGCGCTTCCGCTTCACGGTGCCGACCGGCCACCTGATCGAGCTGTTCGCCGACAAGGACAAGACCGGCAACGGCATGCCGTTGGAGAACCCCGAGGTCTACCCGGACGGCCTCAAGGGCATGTCGCCGACGCGCTTCGACCACTGCCTGCTCTACGGCGACGACCTCGACGGCACCGTCAAGCTCTTCATGGACGTGCTGGGCTTCCGCCTGGCCGAGCAGGTCGTCGCCGGGCCCGACCGGCTGCAGATCGCGGCCTTCCTGACCTGCTCCAACAAGCCGCACGACGTGGCCTTCATTCGCCACGCGGAGAAGAACAAGTTCCACCACGCGTCCTTCATCCTCGACAACTGGGGCGAGGTGCTGAAGGCGGCCGACATCATCACCCGCAAGCGCGTGTCGCTGGACATCGGCCCGACCCGCCACGGCATCACGCGCGGCGAGACCATCTACTTCTTCGACCCCAGCGGCAACCGCAACGAGGTCTTCTCGGGCGGCTACATCCACTACCCGGACCGGCCGACGCTGACCTGGACCGACGACGACCTCGGGCGCGCGATCTTCTATCACGACCGCAAGCTCAACGAGAACTTCCTCAGCGTGCTGACCTGAGGTGAAAGCCATGAAGCAGTTCCTGAACTTCATCGACGGCGATTTCGTCGCCACCGGCAAGACCTTCGACAAGCGCGCGCCGGCCACCAACCAGCTCATCGGCCAGGTGCACGAGGCCGGCCAGGCCGAGGTGGATGCCGCGGTGGCGGCCGCCCGCGCCGCGCTCAAGGGCGAGTGGGGCCGCATGAGCGTGGTCAGGCGCGCCGAGCTGCTGCACGCCGTGGCCGACGAGATCAACCGCCGCTTTGACGAGTTCCTGGCCGCCGAGCTGGCCGACACCGGCAAGCCGCATGCGCTGGCCAGCCACATCGACATCCCGCGCGGCGCGGCCAACTTCAAGATCTTTGCCGACATCGTCAAGAACGTGCCGACCGAGAGCTTCCAGATGAGCACGCCCGACGGCGGCACGGCCATCAGCTACGCGCTGCGCTCGCCGCTCGGCGTCGTCGGCGTGATCTGCCCGTGGAACCTGCCGCTGCTGCTGATGACATGGAAGGTCGGCCCGGCCCTGGCCTGCGGCAACACCGTCATCGTCAAGCCCAGCGAGGAGACGCCCGCCACCGCCACGCTATTGGGCGAGGTGATGAATGCGGTGGGCATCCCCAAGGGCGTGTACCAGGTGCTGCACGGCTTCGGCCCCGGCTCGGCCGGCGAGTTCATCACCCGCCACCCGGGCGTCAACGGCATCACCTTCACCGGCGAGACGCGCACCGGCGAGGCCATCATGGCCGCCGCGGCCAAGGGCGTGCGGCCGGTCAGCTTCGAGCTCGGCGGCAAGAACGCCGGCATCGTCTTTGCCGATGCCGACTTCGACAAGGCCGTGGCCGGCATCACCCGCAGCGCCTTCGAGAACTGCGGCCAGGTCTGCCTGGGCACCGAGCGCGTCTATGTGCAGCGGCCCATCTTCGACCGCTTCGTCGCCGCGCTGAAGGGCAAGGCCGAGGCGCTGAAGATCGGCGGCCCCGACACGCCGGGCGTGGGCCTGGGGCCGCTGATCTCGGCCGAGCACAAGGCCAAGGTGCTGTCCTACTACGCCAAGGCCAAGGCAGAGGGCGCCACCGTCGTCACCGGGGGTGGCGAGCCGCCGATGCTGGGCCTGCTCGCCGAAGGCCATTTCGTGCAGCCGACGATCTGGACCGGCCTGCCCGAGTCCTCGACGGTGATCCGCGAGGAGATCTTCGGCCCCTGCTGCCACATCGCCCCCTTCGACACCGAGGAAGAGGCCATCGCCCTGGCCAACGCCACCGACTACGGCCTGGCCACCACCGTGTGGACGCAGGACCTGGGCACGGCCCACCGCATGGCGGCCGCCATCGAGGTCGGCCTGTGCTGGATCAACAGCTGGTTCCTGCGCGACCTGCGCACCGCCTTCGGCGGCGCCAAGGCCAGCGGCATCGGCCGCGAGGGCGGCGTGCATTCGCTGGAGTTCTACACCGAACTGCGCAACGTGATGGTCAAGCTCTGAAGGACACGCCATGACCCCCGACAAGATTCAACACTACGGCGACGAGCTCCATGCCGCGCTGTTGAGCCGCCAGCCCGTCGAGCCGCTGACCAGCCGCGAGCCCGGCATCACCCTCGACGACGCCTACCAGATCCAGCTGCGCATGATCCAGCGCCGGCTGGACGCGGGCGAAACCGTCGTCGGCAAGAAGATCGGCGTCACCAGCCAGGTGGTGATGGACATGCTGGGCGTGAACCAGCCCGACTTCGGCCATCTGCTCTCGGGCATGGTCTTCAACGAGGGCGAGCCGGTGGACACCGGCAGGCTGATCGCCCCCAGGGCCGAGGCCGAGGTGGCCTTCATCCTGGCGCGCGACCTGACCGGCCCCGGCGTCACCGCCGCCGACGTGCTGCGCGCCACCGACTGCGTGATGCCCTGCTTCGAGATCGTCGACTCGCGCATCCGGGATTGGAAGATCAAGATCCAGGACACCGTGGCCGACAACGCCAGCTGTGGCGTGCTGACGCTGGGCGGCACGCGCCGCAGCCCGCGCGACCTCGACCTGGCGCTGGCCGGCATGGTGCTGGAGAAGAACGGCGAGGTCGTCAGCACCTCCTGCGGCGCCTCGGTGCAGGGCTCGCCGGTGAACGCCGTGGCCTGGCTGGCCAACACCCTGGGCCGGCTGGGCATCACGCTGAAGGCCGGCGACGTGATCCTCTCCGGATCGCAGTCGCCGCTGGTGCCGGTGCGGCCGGGCGACAGCCTGTACTGCCACGTCGGCGGACTGGGCAGCACTTCCGTGCGTTTCATCTGAGGAGGCCGACATGGCACTTGACGCAGCCACCATCGCCCAGCTCGCCGAGCACGTCGAAGCGGCCGAGCTGAACGCACGCGACATCACCAAGATCACCGACGAATACCCGGCCATGAGCTGGGACGACGCCTACGCCATCCAGGACGCCATCCGTGCCCGCAAGGAGGCCCGCGGCCACAAGACCGTGGGCCTGAAGTGCGGCCTGACCTCGCGCGCCAAGATGAAGCAGATGGGCGTCGAGGTGCCCTGCTTCGGCTTCGTCAGCGACTACATGAGCTGCGCCGAAGGCAGCGACATCGACACCGCCAGGCTCATCCACCCCAAGGTCGAGGCCGAGATCTGCATCGTCACCAAGGCGCCGCTGCGCGGCCCCGGCTGCCATGTGGGCGCCGTGCTGGCGGCCATCGACTTCGTGCTGCCCGGCGTCGAGATCATCGACAGCCGCTACCGCGACTTCAGGTTCGACCTCAAGAGCGTGATCGCCGACAACACCTCGGCCGCCCGCTTCGTCGTCGGCGGCCGGCCACGCAACGTCGAGGGGCTGGACCTGCGCACGCTTGGCGTCGTGATGGAGAAGAACGGCCGCATCGTCGCCATGGCCGCGGGCGCCGCCGTGCTGGGCCACCCGGCCGCCGCCGTGGCCATGCTGGCCAACCACCTGGGCGCACGCGGCCAGGAGATCCCGGCCGGCAGCTTCATCATGACCGGCGGTGTCACGGAGGCCATCGCCGTGCAGGCCGGCGACCAGGTGGCGGTGCGCTTCCAGGACCTGGGCACGGTGTCGATGCGCTTCGCCTGAGCCAGACAACGACGAGGCATCGCCCATGAAATCCGCTTGCATCCCCAGGCCCGCTGCCACGGTGCGCGCCCGGCTGCGCGCCGCGCTGATGATCGGCAGCGTCGCGTGGGCCGCACTGGGCCCCTGCGCCAGCTCTGCGGCCCCGCAGACTGCCGCCCAAGCCGGCACGGCCAAGCGCCCCAACATCCTGTTGATCGTGGCGGACGACCTGGGCTACGCCGATCTGGGCGCTTTCGGCGGCGAGATCTCCACGCCGACCCTGGACCGGCTGGCTGCCGACGGCGTGCAGCTGACCAACTTCCATGCCTCGCCGTTCTGCTCGCCCACGCGTGCGATGCTGATGTCGGGCACCGACAACCACCTGGCCGGGCTGGGCGACATGGCCGAGCTGATCACCGCCGAGCAGCGCGGCAAGCCGGGCTACGAAGGCTTCCTCAACCGGCGCGTGAAGGCGCTGCCCGAGGTGCTGCACGACGCGGGCTACCGCACGGTGATGGCGGGCAAATGGCACCTGGGCAACACCGAAGACCAGAGCCCTGCCGCGCGCGGCTTCGACCGCTCCTATGCGATGACGATGGGCGGCGCCAGCCACTATGGCGACCAGTCCGGCATCGTGGCCCTGGACCCGCAGAAGCCACCCGTGGCGATCTATCGCGAGAACGGCAAGTCGATCCAGATTCCCCGCGAGGGCTTCTATTCAACCGACGCCTTCACCTCGCGCATCATCGACTACCTCGAAGAAACCCGGGGTGATGGCAGCAAGCCCTTCTTCGCCTACCTGGCCTACACCGCACCGCACTGGCCGTTGCAGGCGCCGGATGCCGACGTGGCCAAGTACGCCTCGCACTACGCCGGAGGCTACGACCGCATCCGTGAGCAGCGCTTCGAGCGTATGAAGAAACTCGGCCTCCTGCCGGCGAATTCAGGGCTCTACGAAGGCAACCGGGTCTGGCCCAAGTGGGACGCACTCAGCCCGGTCGAGAAGCGTTCCGAGGAGCGCCGCATGGCGGTCTATGCCGCGATGGTCGACCACATGGACCGCCAGATCGGCCGCCTGCTCCAGCACCTCGAAGGCAGCGGCGAACTCGACAACACGGTGGTGATCTTCCTGTCCGACAACGGTGCCGACGGCAATTCCGTCTACGACGTGGGCCGGACCCGCGAATGGATCCACCACGACAAGGACAACTCGATCGACAACATGGGCAGGCCTGGCTCGTTCATCGAGTACGGCCCGGGCTGGGCGCAGGTTGGGATGACTCCGCTGACCATGTACAAGTCCTTTATGTACGAAGGCGGCATCAGCGTGCCGGCCATCGTCTGGGCGCCGGGCGCGGGCCTGGTCAAGGGCCAGCGCAAGGGCTTCGGGCATGTGATGGACATCGCCCCGACGCTGTACGAACTGGCGGGCGCTCCTCATCCCGGGCCTTCCAACAACGGCGGCAGGGAGATCCTGCCGGTCAAGGGCCGCTCGCTGGTGGCCTATCTGCGTGGCCAGCAGGCATCGGCCTATGGACCGAACGACGCCATCGGCTGGGAACTCGGCGGCCGCAAGGCACTGCGCAAGGGCGACTGGAAGATCGTCTATGCCAACCAGCCCTGGGGCAAGGGCCGCTGGGAGCTTTACGACCTGGCCAATGACCGCACCGAACTGCAGGACCTGGCCGACCGCCGGCCGGCCAAGCTCGCCGAACTGGTGGAGGACTGGAAGCGCTACGTCGCCGAGAACGGCGTGATCGAAATCCCCGGCCTGGCCGACCGACCGGGCTACAGCAATGCGGCGCGGTACTACGAGGACCTTGCCATCGAGGCGGTCATGAAGCCGAAGGCCCGATAGCCTCATCCGGACGACACCATGCCGAGTCTTCGCATGCCCTTCATTCGACGCACAGCCCGGCAGGCCCTGCCGATGCTGAGCCTGTGCGCGCTGGCGCTCTGGCTCGGCGGCCTCCTGTGGGAAGCGGGAACCCAGGCCGCCACGCCGGCCGACGACGGCCTGTGCGGCCGCTATGGCGGGTTGCCCGATGGCAACGGGCCTCACGCCGGCATGGTGAGCGTGCCGGGAGGGCGCTTCCAGATGGGGGACAACGACCACTACGCCGAGGAAGCCGTGCAGCACGAGGTGCAGGTCGGCGGCTTCTGGATCGACCGCACCGACGTGACCAATGCGCAGTTCGCCCGCTTCGTCGCCGCCACCGGCTATGTCACCGTGGCCGAGCGCGCACCGGCAGCGCATGAGGCGCAACGACTGCCGCCCGCGCAACGGGTGCCCGGGTCGGCCGTCTTCGTGCGGCCGCAACAGGGGCATGCCGGCGAATGGCGCTTCATGCCCGGTGCCAACTGGCGCCATCCGCTCGGCCCGTCCAGCGACATCGAGGCTCAGGCCAACCACCCCGTCGTGCAGATCGCCTACGAGGATGCACTGGCCTATGCCCACTGGCTCGGGCGCGAGCTGCCCACCGAGGCGCAATGGGAGTACGCCGCCCGCGGCGCCCTGCTGGCCAAGCCCTATGCGTGGGGCGATCGTTTCATGCCCGAGGGCAAGCCGATGGCCAACACCTGGCAGGGACCGTTTCCGCTGGTCGACGAGGGCAGCGACGGCTATGCCGGCACCTCGCCGGTGGGCTGTTTTCCCGCCAACGCCTTCGGCCTGTACGACATGGCCGGCAATGTCTGGCAATGGACGCGGACGGTGTACAGGCCGCGGCATATCGCCGGCGTCGAGCTCAACCCCAACGGGCCGGATGCCGTCGAGGGCGTGGACCCGCGCCGCGGCGCCACCGGCCCGGCACGCGTGATCAAGGGCGGCTCGCACCTGTGCTCGCCGAACTACTGCATGCGCTACCGCCCCTCGGCCCGGCAGCCCGCGGAGCCCGGCCTGGGCACCTCGCACATCGGGTTTCGCACCGTCATGAACGCTACGCAATGAGTAACCTGTCCACACCCCACCGCATCGCCACCGGCGCCTTCCAGACCCTCTGTCACGACCTCGGCAGCGGCCGGCCCGGCCAGCCGCCGCTGCTGATGCTGCACGGTTCGGGCCCCGGCGTCAGCGCCTGGGCCAACTGGCGGCTGTCCCTGCCCGTGCTGTCGCAGCAGCGGCGGGTGCTGGCGCCCGACCTGGCCGGCTTCGGCGACACCGAGCGCCCGGCTGGCGTCCGCTACACGATGGACGGCTGGGTGCAGCAGGCGCTGGACCTGCTCGACGCGCTCGATCTGCCGCAGGTCGACCTGGTCGGCAACTCCTTCGGCGGAGCCCTGGCCCTGGCGCTGACCCTGCGCGCGCCGCAGCGCGTGCGCCGCCTGGTGCTGATGGGCAGCGTCGGCGTGCCCTTCGCCATCACGCCGGGCCTGGATGCCGTCTGGGGCTACCAGCCCTCGATCGCCACCATGCGCAGCCTGCTGGACCTGTTCGCCCACGACCGCTCGCGCGTCAACGACGAACTGGCCCGGCTGCGCTACGAGGCCAGCATCCAGCCGGGCTACCAGGAGGCCTTCGCCGCCATGTTCCCGGCGCCCCGCCAGCGCTGGGTGGACGCGATGGCCAGCCCCGAGGCCGCGATCCGCGCGGTGCCGCACGAGACCCTGGTGCTGCATGGCCGCGAGGACCGAATCATCCCGCTGGCCACCTCGCTGACGCTGGCCGACTGGATCCCGAACAGCCAGCTGCATGTGTTCGGCCACTGCGGCCACTGGACGCAGATCGAACATGCCGCCCGCTTCAACTGCCTGGTCGCCGACTTCCTCGCCGAAGGGGATGGCGCCTGAGCCGGAGAGATTTCAACTTCATGGAGCAAAACTGATGAGCAAGAAAATCAAGTGCGCGCTGATCGGGCCGGGCAATATCGGCACCGACCTGCTCGCCAAGCTGCGCCGCAGCGCGGTGCTGGAACCGGTCTGGATGGTCGGCATCGACCCCGAGAGCGACGGCCTGAAGAAGGCCCGCGAGCTGGGGCTGAAGACCACCGCCGAGGGCGTCGACGGCCTGATCCCGCATATGCGGTCCGACGGCATCCAGATCGTCTTCGACGCCACCTCGGCCTATGTGCACGCCGAGAACTCGCGCAAGGTCAATGCCTGCGGCGCGCTGATGATCGACCTGACGCCGGCGGCCATCGGGCCCTATTGCGTGCCGCCCGTCAACCTCAGGGAGCATGTCGGCAAGCGGGAGATGAACGTCAACATGGTCACCTGCGGCGGCCAGGCGACCATCCCGATGGTGGCGGCCGTCTCGCGCGTGCAGCCGGTGGCCTACGGCGAGATCGTCGCCACCGTCTCCAGCCGCTCGGTGGGCCCGGGCACGCGCAAGAACATCGACGAGTTCACCCGCACCACGGCCGGCGCCGTCGAGCGCGTGGGCGGCGCCAAGAAGGGCAAGGCCATCATCATCATCAACCCGGCCGAGCCGCCGCTGATCATGCGCGACACCGTGCACTGCCTGGTCGAAGGCGAGCCCGACCGCGCGGCCATCACCGCATCCATCCACGCCATGATCAAGGAAGTGCAGAAGTACGTGCCGGGCTACCAGCTGGTCAACGGCCCGGTCTTCGACGGCCAGCGCGTCTCGGTCTTCATGGAGGTCGAGGGCCTGGGCGACTACCTGCCCAAGTACGCCGGCAACCTCGACATCATGACCGCCGCCGCCGCGCGCACCGCCGAGATGTTTGCCGAGGAGATGCTGGCCGGCAAGCTGACCCTCGACGCCGTGCCCGCCTGAAGGAGAACACCATGAGCGACAAGAAAATCACCCTGCACGACATGACGCTGCGCGACGGCATGCACCCGAAGCGCCACCTGATGAGCCTGGAGCAGATGGAAACCATCGCCTGCGGCCTGGACGCCGCCGGCATCCCGCTGATCGAGGTCACGCACGGCGACGGCCTGGGCGGCAGCAGCGTCAACTACGGCTTCCCGGCCCACACCGACGAGGAGTACCTGGGCGCCGTCATCCCGCTGATGAAGCAGGCCAAGGTGTCGGCCCTGCTGCTGCCGGGCATCGGCACCGTCGACCACCTGCAGATGGCCCACGAGCTGGGCGTGCACACCATCCGCGTGGCCACGCACTGCACCGAGGCCGATGTCAGCGAGCAGCACATCAGCCATGCGCGCAAGCTCGGCATGGACACGGTCGGCTTCCTGATGATGGCCCACATGAACAGCCCCGAGGGCCTGGTCAAGCAGGCCAAGCTGATGGAGAGCTATGGCGCCAACTGCATCTACGTGACCGACTCGGCCGGCCACCTGCTGCCCGAGACGGTCAAGGCCCGCGTCGGCGCGGTGCGCGCGGCGCTCCGGCCCGAGACCGAGCTGGGCTTCCACGGCCACCACAACCTCGCCATGGGCGTGGCCAACTCCATCGCCGCCATCGAGGCCGGCGCCAACCGCATCGACGCGGCGGCGGCGGGCCTGGGCGCCGGCGCCGGCAACACGCCGATGGAGGTGCTGGTGGCGGTCTGCGACCTGATGGCCATCACGACCGGCGTGGACGTGTTCAGGATCCAGGACGTGGCCGAGGACCTGGTCGTGCCCATCATGGACTTCCCCATCCGCATCGACCGCGACGCGCTGACGCTGGGCTATGCCGGCGTCTACGGCAGCTTCCTGCTGTTCGCCAAGCGCGCCGAGCAGAAATACGGCGTGCCGGCGCGCGACATCCTCGTGGAGATGGGCCGCCGCGGCATGGTCGGCGGCCAGGAGGACATGATCGAGGACACCGCGATGACGCTGGCGCGCACGCGCGCCGCGGCCCCCCAGAAGGCGGCCGCCTGAGGCGCGCACCCCCAAGGAGACTCCCATGCCCTTTGCCCAGATCTACATGATCGAAGGTCGCACGACCGAGCAGAAACGCGCCGTGATCGAGAAGGTCACGCAGGCGCTGACCGAGGCGGTCGGCGCGCCCAAGGAGAACGTGCGCGTCTGGATCACCGAGGTGCCCAAGGAGAACTGGGGCATCGCCGGCGTCAGCGCCCAGGATCTCGGCCGCTAGTTCCCGCCATTCCAGCGGCCCCTGCAGGCCCGCCCGCTGCCTCGCGCAGCCGGCGGGCCTGCTGCTTTCAGCTTCCCACACCCGCGCCGCATGAAGCCGCGGACCGGCGCCGGGCCGCCCCAAGCCGGCCCGCAAGCATCGCCGTCCCCTCGGGGGCTGAGCCCGGACACAGCGCGCCCGGTGGGCGCGGTGAGCCTGGCGAAGCGCTGCGGCTCAGGCCGCTGCGCGGTCCCAGACTGGTCTTGCGCGCGTACTGCGCCGCAAGACCGGGCGAGGGGCTGACCTCACCATTTGATCAAGCGGCAGTGCAGCAAATGCTCAGGTCGGTATGCGGGAGTCCCCGGGGGGCGGCGCGGGCCGCGAGGCCGGGTCGATACGAATCAAGCACTTGGCGGCGCTGGCATGGGCTTTGCCCCTTTCCTGGTGGGCGCGGAAGACGGCGCCCGCAGGTTGACGAAATGGACAAGCGTGGCGCCAAGCGCCACCCCGGGCCGGCCGCCGCCGTGCCCGCGCAGAGGGGACAACGATGGGACCGAGATCGACGGGGGGGCGGGCCGCGCGCATCGCGTGGCTGTGCGCCTCACTGACCATGCTGACGGGCTGCGTGCCTGCGCCCGACTGGGCCGGCGTGCAGGCCGAACGCGGCAAGCCCGTGCAGCGCTACGACACCTTCCAGGCCCTGGCCAGCCACGGCAGCCGCGTCGTCGCCGGCGCGGCCGGCGGCGTCATCCTGACCTCGACCGACGGCGGCGCGCACTGGGCGCGGCATGCGCTGGCCCAGCCCTCGTCGGTGCTGGCGGTGGCGGCCTGCCCGGACGGCAGCTTCGCGGCGCTGGACTTCTACAAGAAGGTCTGGGTGCTCGCGGCCGGCGGCGGCGAATGGGCGATGCGCCAGCTGCCGACCCGCAGCGACCTGCTGGCCCTGACCTGCGACCCGCGCAACCGCCTGTGGGCGGTCGGCGCGCGCACCAGCATCCTGTCGAGCGCCGACAAGGGCGGCAGCTGGCAGGTCCGCGACCTGGGCGACGACGCCATCCTGACCACCGTGCAGTTCGTCGACGAGAAGCGCGCCGTCATCACCGGCGAATTCGGCGCCGTGCTGACCAGCGCGGACGGCGGCGCCAGCTGGCAGCCCCAGCCCAAGATCGAGGGCGACTTCTATCCCTATGCGGCGCTGTTCACCGACGCCGCCAACGGCTGGGTCTCGGGCCTGGCCGGCGTCATCAAGCGCACCCGCGACGGCGGCCGCACCTGGGCGACCCAGGCCAACCCCTCCGGCGTGCCGATGTATGCGCTGCTGCGCGTCGCCGACGAGCTCTACGGCCTGGGCGCCGGCGGCCGCATGGTCAGGCTGCAGGGCGAGCAGTGGCAGGCCTTCGAGCATGGCCAGGCCATCCCGGCCTATCTGGCGGCCGGCGTCGCCCTCGACGCGCGCTCGATGCTGGTCGCCGGCGCCGCCGGCGCGCTGAACGTCATCCACCTGCCGACCCAGGTCGCGCAGGCCCCCACCGACAGCAAGGAAGCGCGATGAAGACCGCCGCCCGCCAACTGCTGCGCGCCCTGGTGCGCGCCGAGGAATGGATCTTCGCCAACCCGAAGATCGTGCTGGGCCTGATCCTGGCCGTCACGCTCGCCTTCGCGACGCGCCTGCCGGGGCTGCGCATCTACACCGACTTCAGCGACCTGCTGCCGCAGCAGCATCCCTACATCCAGACCTACAACCGCATCAAGGAGAACTTCGGCGGCGCCAACCAGATCGTCATGGCGATCGAGGTCGATCGGGGCACGCTCTTCAACGACGCGACGCTGGCGCTGATCCAGCGCGCGACCCAGGGCGTCGACAGCCTGCCCGGCGTCAACCACAACCTGGTGGCCAGCCTGACGCACCGCACCGCCCGCCATGTGCATCTGACGGCGGAGGGCAGCTTCGCGTCCGAGCCCTATTACGACCCGCAGCAGCCGCGCCACACGAGCGAGGAGCTCGACGAGCTGCGCCGCAAGGTGATGGCCAACCCGCAGGTCTACGGCCTGCTCGTCTCGCCGGACCTGAAGGCGGCGCTGATCAAGGCCCAGCTCAACGAGGGCGAGATCGACTACGCCAAGACCTTCGCCGCGCTGCAGGCGCTGAAGGCCGAGCTGGCGACGCCGGGCCACCACATCCACCTGACCGGCAACCCGGTGCTGACCGGCTATGTCTACACCTATCTGAACCAGATCGTCGCCATCCTGTTCTACACGCTGGCCCTGCTGGCGGCGCTGCTGATCGCCTATTTCCGGCGCTTCTACGGCGTCTTCCTGCCGCTGCTGGGCATCGCGCTGTCGTCGATCTGGGGGCTGGGCTTCATGTCCTGGCTGGGCTTCAACCTGGAGCCGCTGTCCATGCCCATCCCCTTCCTGATCGCGGCGCGTGCGATGTCGCACGGCGTGCAGCTGGTGGCGCGCTACTACGAGGAGCTGGCGATCACGCACAGCGGCCGGCGCGCGGCGCGCAATGCGCTGGAGGCACTGTTCCGGCCCGGCTCGCTGGCCATCGCGGTGGACGCCATCGGCATCGGCGTGATGATCCTCGGCGCCGCGCCCTTCAACTGGAAGCTGGGCATCTCGGCGGGCTTCTGGGCCTTCTCGGTGATCTTCACCGTGCACTTCATGGTGCCGCTGGCGCTGACCGTGCTGCCCGAGCCGCGCGCCACCGCGAACAAGAACCAGGCGGTGCGCGCCTTCCTCGGTGCCGCGATGGCGCGCAGCGGCGGCACGGTGCGCGGCGCGACGGCCATCCTGCTCGTCGCCGGCCTGCTGATGCTGGCCGGCGGCCAGCTGGCCGCGCGCGTGAAGACCGGCGAGACCGAGCCCGGCTCGCCCATCCTGCACCGCGACCACGCCTACAACCAGTCGACCGAGGCCATCAACCGGCTGTTCCCGGGCTCGGAGGAACTGCACATCGTCGCCAGCACCAGCGACAAGGGCGGCATCAAGCGGCCCGAGGTGCTGCGGGCCATCGAGGCCTTCCAGGCCGAGATGCTGGCCGACCCCAATCTCGGCGGCACCAAGGCGCTGCCGGCGGTCGTGCGCGTCGTCAACCGGCTGACGCACAACGACGACCCGCGCTGGGCCCAGGTGCCCGACTCGGCCGACGAGGTCGGCGGGCTGATGTTCGCCTACCTCGCATCCAGCCCCATCCCCGGCGCGCTGAAGGAGTTCGTCAACGCCGACGAGAACGAGGCCGACCTGGTCTTCTATTACAAGGACCGCCAGGCCGAGACCATCAGCCGCGCGCTGGCCCTGGCCCACGAGGCCGCCGCGCGCGTGACGGCCGGCGTGCCGGGCCTGAGCTTCGAGCCGGGCGGCGGCATCATCGGCGTGACGGCGGCGGCCAACGAGGCCCTGCATGCCGACCACCTGCTGCTCGTGCCGCTGGTCATGGCGCTGGCCTTCGTCGTCGTGATGGCCTATTACCAGTCCGTGCACGCCGGCTGGCTGATGGTGCTGCCGATGCTGTTCGCGACCGTGCTGTCCTATGCCTACATGGGCTGGAAGGGCATCAGCATCAGCGTCAACACGGTGCCGGTCATCATGATCGGCGTCGGCGTGGGCATCGACTACGCGGTCTATTTCATGGACCGCATCCGCGAGGAGATGCCGCATGTGCGCGACGTGCGCCGGGCCGCGATCAACGCGGTCAGCACCACCGGCTATGCCGTCAGCTTCACGGCGCTGACGCTGACCGCGGGCGTGGTGCTGTGGGTCTTTCTCAGCGACCTGCGCTTCCAGTCCGACGCCGCGGCCCTGCTGTCCTTCATGCTGGTCGTGAACGCCATCGCGGCCATCCTGATCGTGCCGGCCTGGTGCGTCGTGTTCAAGCCCCGTTTCGTCGTCGCCGGCGCGCTGGATGCGGCCGCAGTGAGCGACGACGACCCCAGCACCGCGAGGCCTCGCACCGAGGCCCGCGCAGCAGCGAGCGCCTAGGCCGAAAAGGGCGCCGAACCACTCACCACAACGAGGAGACATCGATGATCTGCACCCACCCGTGGCGGCGCTGGCCGCTGGGGCTGACCCTGCTGGCCGGCCTGGCCGGGCCGGCATCCGCACAGCAGCCCCCTGCCGCCCCCTCGAAGGCCGACGCGAGCCACGAGGCCGACACCCTGGACGTCGTCTCACCGTCGGGGCCCAGTCCCTGGAAGGTCGACGTCTATTACGAGAACGACACCCGCGTGCGCGGCCGGGACGCGACCGGCCAGAGCGTCGGCCTGTCCAAGTTCCGCAACACGCTGCAGGTCGAGGCCGACAAGAAGCTCGATGCCGGCTGGTCCTTCCACGGCATCCTGCGCGGCAGCTTCGACGGCGTCTACCGCCTCAACGACGACCAGTACGGCAAGCGCGCCGGCGGTGGCGTGCTGCTGCAGTCCACCGGCGGGCCGCCGCCGCTGCCCCAGGGCGGCGGTGCGGTGAACAAGGCCGTCGTCGCCGGCCTCGGCCTCACGGCCAACACCTTCGGCTTCAATTCGACCAACCCGGCCGCGCCGAACTACAACCCCAACGAGGGCCTGCGCCTGCTGGGCGACCGCTGGCATTCGACGATGGGCGGCGGGGTGGAGTTCGGCGTGCCGGTGCGCCCCTGCGACACCGACTCACGCGGCTGCGTCGACTTCGGCGGTTATGGCAGCAAGACGCGCAGCCAGCTCGAGGCCCCCGAGTTCAACAACCGCGCCGACGCGCTGCGCGAGGCCTATGTGACCAAGTCCGTCGACCTGGACGCCGGCCAGCAGCTGTTCCTGAAGCTCGGCCGCCAGCAGGTCGTCTGGGGCCGCACCGACCTGTTCCGCGTGCTCGACGTCATCAACCCGGTCGACTACTCGCGCAACAACATCTACGACGAGCTGCAGGACATCCGCATCCCGATGTGGATCGCCCAGGCCGAATGGCGCATGGGCTCCAGCGACAGCATGCAGGACCGCAACCTGCAGCTGATCTGGAACGTCGACAAGTTCCGGCCCAACAACCTCGGGCAATGCGGCACGGCCAACAGCATCCTGGACGCCGGCTGCTTCTTCCGCGGCATGAAGAACCTGTGGGACAACGGCGGCACGGTGTCCAACTTCGCCAACGTCGGCCCCGGCGTGCTGCTGTCCACCGACTTCGGGCCCGGCCAGATCGGCATCCGCAGCGTCGACCTGCCCAAGTGGAACCTGCAGAACACCCAGGTCGGCGTCAAGTACGAGGGCGTCACCCAGGGCGGCGTGTCGTTCTCGCTGAACGCGCTGAGCTACCGCTCGCAGCTGCCCTCGCTGCACGGCGGCAAGGCGGCGCAGAACGCCTTCACCGGCCAGCCCTGCAACGACGGCACCGGCCACTGCCCCTTCCTGATCGCCTTCGACGTCGCCTACCCGCGCGTCAGCCTGATCGGCGGCTCGCTGGACCTGCAGTGGGAGGCGGCCAAGGCGGCCGTGCGCGTCGAGGGCGCGCTGACCCAGGGCGAGGAGTTCGCCAACACGGCGCGGCCCGAGCTGTACTCGAAGAACAAGGTCTGGCGCTCGGTGGTCGGCATCGACCGGCCGACCTTCATCCCCTTCATCAACCCCAACCGCACGACGCTGATCTCGGCCCAGCTGTTCTACCAGCACATCTTCGACCACGAGCGGCGCCAGGCCGCCCTCGGCACCGTCGGCATGCCCGACTGGAAGGACAACGTCGTCGGCACGCTGTTGATCAAGGCCTTCCTTGCCGGCGACCGCGTCAGCCCGCAGCTGATCACGGCCTACGACGTGCGCGCCCGCGCCCTCGTGATGTCGCCTCAGCTCGACTGGCTGGTCAGCAACAAGTTCAAGCTGAGCTTCGGCGGCAACTTCAAGGCACGCAGCAACGACGAGCGCTGGAAGTTCGACGACTGCCGCTCGTGCAACCCCTGGGGCCCGTTCACCGCGCCCTTCGGCGACGCCGATCCGATGAGCGCCTACTCGCGCGGCCTCGGCGGCCTGGAGCCGCTGGGTCGCTTCCGCGCCGGCCCCATCGGCTCGGCCTGGAAGGAAAACGAGCTCTATTTCACTGCGCGCTACCAGTTCTGAATCAGGAGACCACGATGAAGCGACTGACCCTTTCCCTTGCCGCCGCGGGCCTGGCGGCCGGCGCGCTGGCCGCCACCGAGGCCGATGTCGAGGCCTCGTTCAATCCCTACAAGGGCGGCCTGCCGAGCTTCCCCGGCCTGAGCGCCGGCACCGTCATCGGCAAGGCCAATGTCGAGCAGTTCAAGGACGCCCTCGACGCCGGCATGTATCTGGCGGTGAAGAGCGGCTGGACCGAGATCAAGGTCGGCCCGACGACGCAGTTCCCGCTCAACAAGGCCTATGTCGAGGCCACCCGCAAGGGCCTGAACAAGACCAAGCTGGGCGCGAAGAACGGCGAGATCAGCGGCTTCGAGGCCGGCCGCCCCTTCCCCGAGGAGCCGCGGCTGGACGACCCGCGCGCCGGCGAGAAGATCGCCTGGAACTTCAAGTACGGCATCAACTGGGGCGACAACGCCGCCATCGATCCCTTCTATTGGAAGTACCGCAACATGACGAGCGGCCAGGTCGAGCGCACGATCAAGTTCGACTTCCACTTCCTGAACTTCCGCCACCGCGTGCAGGACGCGCCGGTGCCCGAGGTCACGCCCAATCCGTCGGAGCTGTTCCGCGGCATCTATGTGCAGGTGCAGGAGCCGCAGGACCTGAAGAACACGCAGCTGCTGATCCAGCGCTACGACGACGACCTGAAGTTCGACGACGCCTACCTCTACCTGGGCTTCCAGCGCCGCGTGCGGCGCCTGGCCACCGGCCAGGCGACCGATGCCTTCCTCGGCTCCGACCTGATGATCGAGGACTTCGAGGGCTACAACGGCCGCGTGTCCGACATGAAGTGGACCTACAAGGGCACGAAGAACATCCTGATGCCCTACTACAACCATAACGAGCTGGCGCTGACGGACGAGTTCAGGCAGGCCGACGGCTACAAGTTCGTCGACTTCGGCGGCCAGGGCGGCTGCTTCCCGAACATCAGCTGGCAGCTGCGCAAGGTCTATGTGCTGGAGGCCGAGCCCGTCAACGGCGCGCATCCGATCGGCAAGCGCGTCTTCCACATCGACGCCCAGGTCTACAACATCAACCGCACGCTGATCTACGACCGCAAGGGCGAGCTGTGGAAGAGCTGGACCATCGGCAAGTCGCACCCGGACGCCCACCTGCCGATCAACAAGGGCACGGGCATCGCGATCGACGACTCGTTCTCGATGGTCGACGTGCAGTCCAAGCACTGCACGACCGGGCAGTTCAAGGGCCAGGTGGACGCGAAGCAGAACCCGCCCAAGCTCTTCCAGGTGCAGAACCTGCGCGGCGGCAACTGAGCTTGCATCGGGGCGGAGGGGCAGGTCGACGCCGGCGCCTCCCTGCCTCGGCACGGTGATTTGCAATCGGCGGCAGCGCCCCTGTCGTGGCGCTGCCAGGGCCGGCCCGGGTGCGCTCTCCGCGAGGGCCGATGGTTGGCACCGGAATCGGCCGTTGCCCCTATGGAGACGCGCTTCTCCCGGCCTCGGACGGTCTTCAGCGGGCCGAGGCGACAGGGGTGGCCGGACGCCCGTTCAAGTCCTGCTGCCGACCGGCGTATTCGCCGCCCAAGTAGTGACCGGCCGGAGCTCGGCTGAGCGTCCAGGCACTTGCATGCGCCCTCCTGGCCATCTCCTCGTTCGCCGAATCCTCGCGCGGATCGGACGAGCAGCCCGACGCCCCGAGGGCGAAAAGGATTCCTGCCGCGATGCCGGGTGCCGCCGACATCCGGCGCGGCAAAAGTGCGCGGACGTTCGCCGGAATGTCGCCGATGGAAGTCAGACGCATGGGGCTCCCCTTCTGTGCTCGATGGGCTCGAACCCTGAGGCTAGGCGATCCCCCAGGCCGGCGCGTCATCGGAAGCGATGACGGGGAGGCCGGCACAGGCCTGCCCCGGCCGTGCTGATGATGTCCGGGTCGAAGAACCGCTCGGCCAGGGGGCGGCGCCCCGGTTGACGCTCCGTTTGACGATCGTCAGCCGGGCTCGGCTGCGCCGCTCAGTCGGCAAGGCGCAGCGGGAGCCGCGTCGGCGGCGTCGAGCAGTGCAGCAGACGCAGCAGATCGCCCTGCTTGGAGGTGCCGGTCTTGGCATAGATCCGCTGCAGATGGGTCCGAACCGTGGGCTCTCCGACGCCGAGCATGTCGGCGGTCTGGACGCCGCCGAGGCCCTGCGACAGCGCCATCAGCACGCGCAGCTCGCTGCCCGTGAGTCCGTGCAGGCGCGCAAAGGCCTCGCCGGGCATGAGCGGCACATGGGCGGGATACTGGATGAATATCGCGACGCTGGCCGCGAAGGGCGCGAGAACCCCGCTGCGCTGGCCGTCGGCGACCGGCAGCAGGGTGGCGACGGTGCCCCCGCCGCGCCCGTCGGGGAGGCCGATGGACGGGTTCTGCGCGTCAATGACGGCACCGGCGTGGCCGCAGGCCTCGATGGCCAGGTCCAGCGCATGGTGTGCGGCCGGATCGATGGCGGCCAGCCGGTCGTTGACCAGGCGAATCGACCGGCCCGCCCTCACCTGGCGCTCGGCGGAGGTGTTCATGTAGACGATGCGTCGATCCCGCGCCGCGAGAAACACGCCGGCCGCCAGGCCGTCGAGCGTGCGCTCGAGCAGCTCCGACTTCAGCACCCGGATGTCGAGCGCATCGGAAATCGCCAGGGCTCGGCAGACATGCGGGGCCAGCAGTCCGAACAGGCCGAGGTCGCGCGGCTGGTAGTGCGCCGCGGCGTCGCCGCGCGACACATGCAGCGATGCCGCGCGCCCGCCGGTGCGCAGCGCCGGAAACCACATCAGGTCCCGGATGCCATAGGGTTGCAGAACCTCGCCGTGGAAGCGGCTGTCGTGCGGCTGGAAGCGCTCCATCGACAGCGCGCTCACGTCGCCGACGTTGGCGACGATGTCCGCCACGGCCATGGGGCTGTCGGCGTAGCGGGCGGCCAGCGTCCGCAGGAACTCGGGCGCGTAGCCGAACACGAACAGCTGGTCGTTCTGGCGATGGCGCAGGTCATGCACGCAGATGCCGCCCGCACCGCTGTCGCAGCATTCGGCGATCCTTCGCGACGTCGCGACCCAGCGCTGGGGATCGAGCGAGCAGTCGTAGATCGCGCCGATCAGGTCGGAAAGCTCGGCTGCGGAAATGCCCTCGAAGCCTGTCATCGCGTCACCTCGGAGCGTGGGCGGAATTTCCCGCGAAGCGATCGCCGCACCCTACCATGGGAACGGCCCCGCCGCCCGCCCCGGTCCGGCCGGGACATGGAGCTCGCCTCAAAGCCCGTCCGCCGCACGGGCCTCGAAGCGCGCGAAGCGCCGCGCCAGCCCCGGCATCAGCAGCAGGTTGAGCGCCGTCGAGGTGACGAGCCCGCCGAGGATGACCAGGGCCATCGGCCCCTCGATCTCGCGCCCCGGCGCGCCGCTGCCCAGCGCCAGCGGCAGCAGGCCGAGCGCGGTGGCCAGTGCCGTCATCAGGATGGGCGACAGGCGCTCGACGGCCGCGCGCCGCGCGGTCTGCGCGTCCCAGGGCAGGCCTTCCGCCAGTACCAGGCTCTCGGCATGCGAGAGCAGCATCACCGCATTGCGCAGCGAGATGCCGAACAGCGTCACGAAGCCCACCAGTGCGCCGAGCGTCAGGCCGCCGCCCGAGGCCGCCAGGGCCAGTGCGCCGCCCGAGAGCGCGAAGGGCAGGTTCAGCAGGCACAGCGCCGCATGGCGGGCCCGGCCCAGGGCCAGCCAGAGCATCAGCGCGATGGCCACCGCCGCGACCGCCGAATGCGCCACGAGCTGGCGCGCCGCCTGGGCCTGGGCCTCGGCCGCGCCGCCGAACTCCACGTAGTCGCCCGGCGCGAGCCTGGCCTCGCGCGCGACGCGCGCCTTGGCCTCGGCGACGAAGGAGGCCAGGTCGCGGCCGACGACATTGCAGGTGATGGTCTGCGCGCGGCGGGCGCCGCTGCGCAGCACGGCATAGCGGCCCGTGGCCGCGTAGACCTCGGCGAGCTGATCCAGACGCAGCAACTGGCCGTCCGGCGCGCGGATGGGCAGCGCCTTCACGTCGTCGATGCCGCGGCGCTGCTGCGGCGCCAGCGTCACCGCGACATTGAAGACCCGGGCGCCCTCCTGCACCTGGCCGGCCACCGCGCCCTGGAAGGCCGTCTGGGCGGCGTCCAGCACATCGGCCGACGCCACGCCCCATTGCGCCAGCGCGTCGGGCCGCAGCCGGATGCCGATCTCGGGCGCGCCGGGCGGCGCCTCGACGTGCACGTCGGCCGCACCGCGCAGCGAGCCCAGCAGCGCGGCAATGCGCCGGGCCTCGGCGTCCAGCGTGTCCAGGTCCTGGCCGAAGACGCTCACCGCGACCGCGGCGGTGTAGCCGGACAGGGTCTCCTCGACGCGCTCGACGAGGAAGGTCTTCACCGAGAAGGCGATGCCCGGCGTGCCCGCCAGCGCGCGGCGCACCGCGGCCTCGGCCGCCTCGGCCTCGTCCTCCGAGGCCAGCGGCAGGAGGTCGACGTCGAACTCGCTGTAATGCGGCCCCCAGGTGTCGTCGGCCTTCTCGGCGCGGCCCGCGCGCTGGCCCACGGCGCGCACCTGCGGGATGGCCAGCAGCCGCTTCGAGATGCCCTCGCCGACGCGCAGCGACTCGGCCAGCGAGGTGCCGGGCAGCGCGGACACGTGGATGACGTAATTCCCCTCGCGCAGCTCGGGCAGGAAGTCGCCGCCCAGCCAGGCCAGCGCGCCGAGGGCCGCAGCCATCAGCGCGGCGGCGCCGAGCGCCACCGCGGCCCAGCGCCGTTCCACCGCCCCCAGCAGCCGGCCATAGCCCGCCTTGAGTCCCGCGGCCAGGCGCGCCTCGCGCTCGCGATGCACCTGCCCCGGCAGCAGGGCCAGGCACAGGGCCGGCGTGACGCTGACGGCCACGGCCAGCGAGGCCATCGTGGCGAGCAGATAGCTCTGCGCGAGCGGCGCGAAGAGCCGGCCGGCCAGGCCGGGCAGGGTCAGCACCGGCAGGAAGACCAGGCCGATGGCCAGCGTCGCGTAGACCACGGCGCTGCGCACCTCCAGCGTCGCCTGCAGCACGACGCCGGCCACCGGCTCGGGCCGCGCGCGCTCGGCGTTCAGGCGCAGCCGGCGGTGCACGTTCTCGACGACGAGGATGGCGTCGTCCACCAGCAGGCCGATGGCGATGGCCAGGCCGCCGAGGGTCATGGTGTTGAGGCTGACGCCGCGCTCGACCATGACGGCGACGGCGGCCAGCAGGGACAGCGGGATCGCCGCCAGCGCGATCGCCGACGCGCGCCAGTTGGCCAGGAAGAGCACGACGACCCCCACGACCAGGCCGGCGCCGATGGCCAGCGATTCCTTGACGTTGCGCGTGGCCGCCTCGATGAAATTGGCCGGCCGGAACAGGTCGGCGGCCAGCTCGACGCCCTCGGCCCGCAGGCGCGGGCGCAGCGCCTCGATGGCGCGCTCGGCGGCGCGCGTGACCTCCAGCGTGTCGGCGCCGTACTGCTCCGAGACGACGAGTTGAACGGCGGCCTGGCCGTTGTAGGTGGCGGCGCCCACCGGGGGCTCGGGCGCCTCGCGGACCTCGGCCACCTCGCCCAGCGTCAGGTTGGCGCCGTCCTGCCGGCGGATCACGGCCGCCGCCAGCGCCGCCGCATGCCCCGGGGGCGCTTCGGCGCGCAGCACGATGCGCTGGTTGGCATCCTCGATGAAGCCGGCGCCGCGCAGGCCCAGGGCCTTGCGCGCCGTGTCCACGACCTCGCCGATGGACAGGCCGTATTTGGCGAGCCGCTCGCGCCGCACCTGGATCTGGATATCCCTGGCCTCGCCGCCGAACACCGCGACCTTGGCCACGCCCGGCGCGGCCAGCAGGCGCGGCTTGACCATCCAGTCGGCCAGCGTGCGCAGTTCCATCGGCGAGCGGGTCTTCGAGGTCAGGGCCAGGACCAGCGAGGTGCTGACCGAGGAGGTCAGCGCCGACATCGCCGGCGCCTGCACGCCGGCCGGCAGCTGCCCCGCCAGGACCGAGAGGCGCTCGGACAGGCTTTGCCGGTCGCGCAGGATGTCGGTGGCCGGATCGAAGCCCACCGTCACCACCGACAGGCCCTGGATCGACTGCGAGCGCAGGCTGGCCACGCCGGGCACGCCGTTGACGGCGTTCTCGACCGGCTGCGTCACCAGCAGCTCGACCTGCTCCGGCGCGAGGCCGGGCGCCTCGGTCTGGATCGCGACCTGGGGCGGCGCGAACTCGGGGAAGACGTCGTAGCGCGCCTGCTGGAAGACGAAGCCGCCATAGGCGGCCGACAGCGCCGCCAGCGCGACGGCGACGCCGCGATGGCGCAGCGAGGCGCGGACGATGGCGGCGAGCAGCCCGGTGCCGGCCTGCGTCATTTGTCGTCCTCGCCGAGCTTGATGGCCGCGCGCAGCTCCTGCGAGAGCAGCGACTGAGCGCCGCGCGACGCGACCCGGGCGGGCTTGAAGCCGGGCACGAACCAGCCGCCCTCGACGCGGCGGGCGTCGGCGGCCTCGCGCCGCTCGAAGCGCCCCGGCGCCTCTTCCACATAGGCCCATTGCCGGCCCTGCCACCACAGCAGGGCCCCCGCGGGCAGCCACGCGCCGGACTGCTTGGCGCCGGATGCGATGTGCGCCTGCAGCGTTTGACCGACGGCGGCACCTAGGCCGTCCATCGCATAGAAGTAGGCCGGCCCTTGGACGCGCGGATCCGAAGTCGGGGACTGCGCGATCAGCCGCGCCCGACGATGGCTTTCGGAAGCGAGCTCGACGTCCATCGACGCGGGCATGACGACCGGCGCCGGGCCGGATGCGGCCGTGACGCGAAGCAGGAGCTGCCGGCCCGCCTCGAGGTCCAACCAGAGCCCGCCGCGCGTCACCATCGACTGGGTGAGCGCGGCGCCCCAGCGCGCTCGGGCGGACGCCTGCGCGGCCTGCAATGCGGCGCCAGCAGCTTGGGCACCCGCCGCGTCGGCGCGCCAGGCGGCCTCGGCGCTCTCGAGGGCGCGGTCGGACGCATTGCGCTCCAGCGCGTGCAGGCCTTTGACGCGCTCGTGGTCGCGGCGCGAGGCCTCGAGCGCGGCGTCCGCGCGTTCGGCCTGGGCACGCGCATTGGCGATGGACGCTGCAGCGTCGATCAGCTCCTGCATCGGCAGGACCGTCGCGATCGCGAGGGTCGGGGCTTGTGCCTCGCTGGCGCGTGCGTCGGCGGTCTCGATGCCTGCGCGCTCACGGGCTTCCTGGTCGAGCGACACGCCGGGCTCGGTGTCGGTCTCGTGCGCGCGGGCGGCCTCGCCCGCGGCCGCAGGCGGGGCGGCTTCGGAATGCGCGCGCCAGGCCGACAAGCCGGCGAGGCCGGCAAGGACTGCGAGAAGGGTTGCCGTCGCGGCGGCGCCGAGGGTGTGCTTGCGCTTCATGGCTGGGCTTTCGTCGGAGCGCTCGGCAGCGGGCGGCGCAGCGCGTCTTCGACGCGGCCGGCCGCCCGGTGGGCGTCGAGCGTGGATTCGGTCAGGGCGGCGTCGGCCGCGGAGGCCTCCAGCCGGGCGGCCAGCAGGGCCGGCCTGTCGATGGCGCCGGCCTCGAAGGCCGCCGTTGCGGCATGCAGCCGGGCGCCCTGGTCCGCGGCGATGCGCGCGGCCAGGTCCAGCTGCCGGCGGGCCTGGCCGTAGGCCGCCTGCGAGTCGGCGATCTCGGCCATGGCCTGCTCCTGCACGCCGCGAAAGGCGGCCGCCGCCTCTTCGCGACGCGCCTTGGCCTCGGCGATGGGGCCCTGGTTGCGGTCGAAGACCGGCAGGCTCAGCGCGAGGCCGAGCGACCATTTCAGCGCGCCGGCGTCCCAGCTGTAGCCGGGGCCGATGGCGAGATCCGGGTACTGGCGCGCGATCTCGATCTGCAGCGCCGCCTGCGAGGCCTCGTAGTCGGCCAGCGCCGCCAGCACATCGGGGCGGGTCTGCAACGCGCCCCGGGCGGCCGTCGCGAGGGCGGCGGGCTCGGGCAGGGCCGTGGGGCCCAGGTCGTCGAAGGGCAGCCGGGCCGCGTCCAGGGCCTGCGCGGGCAGGCCGAGCGAGGCGGCCAGCCGGCGCCGGCCCTCGTCGCGGCGGCGCAAGGCCTCCTGGGCCGCCAGCTGGGCCTGGCGGGCAGCCAGGCGCGCCTGCAGGGCCTCGCCGCTGCCGATCATGCCGGCTGCCAGGCGGCGCTCGCTGTCATCGGCCAGGGCCTGCTGGAGGGCCGCGCGTTCCAGCGTCTCGCGCTCCAGCGGATAGGCGGCCAGATAGGCCTCCCGCGTGCGCGAGCGGATGTGCCACAGGGCCTCGGCCTGGGCCTGCTGCGCCGCGCGGGCCAGCCAGGCCGCGCGCGCGGCGCGCAGCTCGCGCTTGCCGGCCGTCTCCATCGGCAGGTCCAGGCCCAGGCCATAGGTCCACGCCGGCGTGCCGGGCGCGGCGCTGCGGTTCTGCTGCGCCGAGGCCGAGAGCGCCGGGTTGGGGCGCGCGCCCGCCGCTCGCGCGGCCGCGTCGGCGGCCTGAAGCCGGGCGGCCGCGAGCGCGGCCTCGGGGTGGCGGTGGGCGGCTTCGTCCTGCAGGGCGGCGAGGCGCCAGGGGCCGGGGCCGATGGCGCGCGCCTCGAAGGCGGCGGCCTCGGCCTGCGGGTCGAGGGGGCGGGGCTGGTAGCCCGCGCAGCCGGCGAGGGCCGCGCAGGCGCCGGCGACGGCCGCGAGGGCGGCGAAGGGCGTGTTCATGGAACTCCGGAGGGTGGGCGGACGGGCGGCGCGGCAGCGGGCGCGCGCCGGCTCGATGGGCGGTCAGGCCGCTGCCACGAACCTCGGAGGTCTCTCGATGGGCGAGGCACGCGCCGACAGCGGCAGCCAGCGCACCGTGGCCGGCAGGCGCTGGCCGGGCTCATCGAAGCTCGGCGCCGGCGCCGGCGGCATCGGCATGGCCACGAGGGCGATCAGCTCCTCGTAGACGGAGTGCTTGTGCAGGCCGGCCTGTTCCGCCGAGGCCTTGGCAGGCCCGGCGATGGCCTGCTCCTGGCCCACCTCGGCCATCAGCTCGTCCACATAGGGCGCGTCTCCCAGGTTGAGCATGACGCACAACAGGAGCAGGCGCAGGAAGAGCGGGCGCAGGAAGACGGCCATGGCCGGACGATTCTAGGAGGCGCTTGAGCGCGCGCTGCAGCGCGTGCTCGGCGCCGGCGGTTCAATTCGGGCGCCTGGCCTCACCCAACACCTAAAATCCGCCGCCTCGTCCTTTCGCCCGCCGTCATGCCCCAAGCGCTCTACGAATCCAGCCTGACCTCCCTGCCGCTGCTCGGCCGCGGCAAGGTGCGCGAGAACTATGCCGTCGGCGCGGACCGCATCCTGATGGTGGCCAGCGACCGGCTGTCGGCCTTCGACGTCATCATGGGCGAGCCCATCCCGGGCAAGGGCGCGCTGCTGACGCGGATGGCGCTGTTCTGGTTCGACAAGCTGCAGGGCATCGTCCCCAACCACCTGACCGGCGACGACCCGCTGTCCGCCGTGCAGACGGAGGCCGAGCGCGCGCAGATCCGCGACCGCGCGATGCTGGTCAAGCGCCTCAAGCCCCTGCCCATCGAGGCCGTCGTGCGCGGCTACCTGGCCGGCAGCGGCTGGGCCGAATACCAGAAGACGCAGAACGTCTGCGGCGTCGCGCTGCCGGCCGGCCTGCGCAATGCCGACAAGCTGCCCGCGCCCATTTTCACGCCTGCCACCAAGGCCGAGATGGGCGACCACGACGAGAACATCTCGTTCGAGCAGGCCGCCGCCATCATCGGCGCCGACCTCGCCGCCCGCGTGCGCGACATCTCCATCCAGCTCTACCGGCGCGCGGCCGACTTCGCGCTGACCAAGGGCATCATCATTGCCGACACCAAGTTCGAGTTCGGGCTGGACGCCGACGGCACGCTGACGCTGATGGACGAGGTGCTGACGCCCGACTCCTCGCGCTACTGGCCGGTCGAGAGCTATGCGCCGGGCCGCAACCCGCCGAGCTACGACAAGCAGTTCGTGCGCGACTGGCTGGAGGCCGTGCGCATCGACGGCCAGCCCTGGGGCAAGAAGGCGCCCGCGCCAGCCCTGCCGGCCGAGGTCATCGCCAACACGGTGCAGAAGTACGAAGAGGCCCTGCAGCGCCTGACCGCGTGATGGTGAAGCTGCGCAGCCGGCTCGCCCAGCGGCTCGACGGCGAAATCGCCGCCGTGGCCGCGATGCCGGCGCGCGCGGCCGTGCTGCAGGTCCAGCGCGCCATCCTGTGGCTGCGCCACGGCCGCGACGCCGAGGCCCGCGAGGCGCTGGACCGGCTGCATGCCCTCGCCCTCGTGCATCCGCGCGCCGAGCTGGCCGCCTGGCTGCACCTGGCCCAGGGCCTGATGGCCTATTTCGGCGCGTTCTCGGGCTTCGGCGGCGGTGCGCGCGAGCGCGTGCGCCGCGCCCGCGTGATCGCCGACGCCGCCGGCCTCGTGCCGCTGCGGACCCTGGCCGACGCCTGGCTGGCGCAGATGGATTTCGTCGGCCGCGACATCGACGGCCTCATCGCCCATGCCCAGGCCACGCTGGCCGCGCTGACGCCCGACGACCACGGCGCCGCCTACCGCGTCGCGACGGCGCTGGCCTCGGCCTGGAGCCTGGCCGGCGGCGAGGCCGCGGCCTCGCCCTGGTATGCCTGGGCGCGCCAGCACGCCATCGCCGAGGGCGACGACGCCGGCATGGCGGCCCTGCTCTACAACCAGACGCAGATGCGCGCGCTGCGCATCCGCCATGCCGCGCTGGCCGGCGAGCCGGGCGAGGCGCCGGCCGTGCTGCTCGGCGTCGAGTCCGTCGGCCACTTCGACGACGCGGTCGGCGGCTCCGCCCGCGGCGACCTGATGCCGCTGCTGCGCGCCCAGCTGATGGTCGTGCAGGGCGACTACGCCGAGGCGGCCGCGCTGCTGGAGGCCCAGCTGCCGGCCGCGATGGCCGCCGGCCTGGCGCGTCTGGGCGGCAGCCTGCTGGCCGACCTGGCCTGGTGCTGGGCCAACAGCGGCGACGCGCTGCGCGCCCGCGCACTGGCCGACCAGGCCGCGCTGGAGGTGCTGGCCGAGGACCAGCCCAGCTGCGACATCGACGAGCGCGCCGCGCTGCACGCCCGCCTGGCCCAGGTCTACGCCAGGCTGCACGAGGACAGGCTGGCCGCGGCCCAGGCCGATGCGGCGGCCGCCGCCTGGGCCGAAGACGCGGCCCAGCGCCGCGACTGGTGCGAGCGCCTGAACCGCGCCGGCTTGGGGCATCCGCCACGCTGAATCCTTTCTTAAGGGCTTATGCGAGGGGGGCTGGCGGGGCCGGCTGGGTTACCCTCGCCGGCCTATGACCGCCGACGCCCGCGACGACGACAGCATCAATGCCCTGCCGGCCGGCACGCGCTTCGGCGAGCTGGAGATCCTGGGCACCCTCGGCGTGGGCGGCTTCGGCATCGTCTACCTCGCGCGCGACCACTCGCTGGAGCGCGAGGTCGCGATCAAGGAGTACATGCCCAGCCAGTTCGCGCAGCGCGACGGCCAGTCCCAGGTGTCGGTGCGCTCGATGTCGATGCGCGAGACCTTCGAGCTGGGCCGGCGCAGCTTCGTCAACGAGGCCCGGCTGCTGGCCCGCTTCGACCACCCCTCGCTGCTCAAGGTCTACCGCTTCTGGGAAGCCAACGGCACGGCCTATATGGCCATGCCGCGCCTGGTGGGCCAGAACCTGCGCGAGGCGCGCAAGGCCCAGCCCATGCCGCCGCCCGAGGCCTGGACGCGGCGCATCTTCGACGCCGTGCTGGGCGGCCTGGCCGTGCTGCATGCCCAGCATGTCTGGCACCGTGACGTCGCGCCCGACAACATCTTCCTGCCGGCCGACGGCGGCCCGCCTATCCTGCTGGACTTCGGCGCCGCCCGCCAGGCCATCGGCGACCATACCCAGGTCTTCACGGCCATCCTCAAGCCCAGCTATGCGCCCATCGAGCAGTACGCCGAGGCCACCAGCCTGAAGCAGGGCCCGTGGACGGATTTCTATGCGCTGGCCGCGGCCATGCACGATCTGCTGACCGGCCGCCCGCCGCCGCCCTGCACGGCGCGCGCGATGGGCGACGAACTGGCGCCGCTGGCCGTGCCGGGCTATTCGCCCGCCTTCCTCGCGGCGCTGGACTGGGCGCTGCGCGTGCCGCCCCACCAGCGCCCGCAAAGCGCCGCCGCCTGGCGCGAGGTGCTGGAAGGCCGCGCCGGCGTGCCGGCCGCCCAGCCCGCGCCGCCGCGTGCCGCATCGACGCCCGAGGCGGCGCTGGACGTCGAGTTCGCTGACACCGTGCAGGCGCAGCCTCCGGAGTCGGAGGAAACCATCGTCGTGCCGGCATCGCGTACCGCACCCCAGGCGCCGCAGCCGCAGCAACCGGCCAAGGCCGCGACGCCGCGCCCGCCCGCCGCGCCGAGCGCGCCCGTGCCGGCGGCTGCGGCCCGGCGCTCCAGGGCGCCGCTGTTCGCGGCCGCCGCTGTCGTCGCGCTGCTGCTGCTCGGCCTCTTCGTGATGCAGTTGCGCAGCCATCCGGCCCAGTCGGCGGCGCAGGCCGCAGACGCCGCGGCCGCGGCCGCATCCGCCACCGTCGCGCGGGCCGAGCCGGCAGCATCGGTGGCGGCGGTGGCCAGCGCGCCCCCGGCCCCGTCGGTGGTGGCGGATGTGGCGGTGGCCAAGGCCACGCCGGCGGCGAGCGTCGCCGGCCGCGCCTCGGCCGCGACGGCGCCGCCGCGCCGCGACGGCGCGCTCAGGCCCGTCGCGCCCGAAAAGACCGCGGAGCCGCACGCCATGCCGCGCAGCCCCGTCTTCGCGGCGCCCGAGCCGGTGGCCGCCAGCCCGGCGGCCACGGCCAGGCCGGGGTCGGCGGCGACGGCCGGTGCCAGCGCCGCCGCCGACCCCGAGGCGCGCAGCCCGACCGAAGCCTGCGGCCGGCGCGTGCTGCTGGCGCTGGCCTGGTGCATCGACCGCCAGTGCGAGCGGCCGGTGTTCCAGAACCACCCGGAGTGCGTGAAGCTGCGCGAGATCCGCAACAGCCAGCGCGCGCCCTGAGGCGCGGGGCCGCGCGTCAGAACAGCGCCATCGACAGCTTGCGGCGGTACTGGTCGATCAGCGGGTCGCTGTGCACGACGGCGGCCTTGCCGGTGATCTCCAGCGTGCCGCCGGTCTTGGCCTCGGCGGCCGGCTTCGGCGCCGGCTTGGCCAGCAGTTCCAGGATGGCCACATAGGCCTTGCGCGCGGCATCAAGGTTCCAGGCCTTGTCGCGCATGATGATCTCCAGCAGCTCGTCCATCGCCGCGGTGAAGCGCTGGCCGGCCAGATGCGTCTGCGCGAGCGCGAAGCGCGCATCGAAGTCGCGCTTGTTCGCGGCGATGGCGGCCTGCAGCGCGGCCGGGTCGGCGTGCGCGGCGGCCTCGCAGGCGGCCAGCCAGGTGGCCAGCGCGGCCAAGCGCGGCGCGGGCACCAGCGTGTCGGCGGCCTTGGCGGCCACGGGCTCGAAGGCGGCGCGCGCCTCGGCCACCAGGCCCAGCTCCAGCAGTGCCTTCACGTAGTCGAAGCGGGCGACGTCGTTGGCCGGGTCGGTCTGCACCGCATGCGCCAGCCTGGCCAGCGCGGCCTCCAGGTCGCCGTCGGCCATCAGGTCCTCGGCGGCGGCCACGTCGGCCTCGGCCTCCAGCTCCTCGCCGGCCGGCACATGCTTGTCCAGGAATTCGCGGATCTGGGCCTCGGGCAGCGCGCCGACGAAGCCGTCCACCGGCTGGCCGCCGGCGAACATCACGCAGAAGGGGATGGAGCGCACGCCGAACATCTGGCTCAGCTGGGTCGCGATCTCGGGCACCTCGTCGCTGTTGAGCTTGGCCAGCGTGAAGCGGCCGGCGTAAGCCTCTTCCAGCTTCTCCAGGATGGGGCCGAGCGTGCGGCAGGGGCCGCACCACGGCGCCCAGATGTCCAGCAGCACGGGGCGCTGCTGGGACGCGACGATGAGTTCGGCTTCGAAGTTCTGGAGGGTGATGTCGATCATGGCGGAATGAGTAGCCTGCTGGCGCTGCGGGAGTCGGTGCGAGAGGGGCTGCGCGGGTGCAGGGCTAGGCGCCGCGCTGAAGCCCGGGCTGGGTGCCCGGGCAAGGCGCGCAACGACGCCATGCGCCCGCGCAGCCCCTCTCCCGAAGGGTTGTCACTCAAAAGCCCGCGCGCGGCGTTGCGAAGCCTCGCTGGGGACGACCCCAGCTTCGACTTCGCGCCTTGCTCGCGGGCTTTTGAGTGTCAACGCATCCGACTCCCGCAGCGCCAGCAGGCTACCTGGGGGCGCCACCTACAATTCAAGGCTTTTCTGAGCCTCGGAGCGCGCCCTTGTCTATGTCAGCCCCTACGAACCCGGACGCCGTCGTCGGCATCGTCATGGGCTCCAGCAGCGACTGGGAGACGATGAAGCTGGCGGCCGAGATTCTGACCGAGTTCGGCATCGCCTTCGAGGCGCGGGTCGTGTCGGCCCACCGCATGCCCGACGAGATGTTCGCCTACGCCGAGGCCGCCTCGGGCCGCGGCCTGAGGGCCATCATCGCCGGCGCCGGCGGCGCGGCCCATCTGCCGGGCATGCTGGCCGCCAAGACGACGGTGCCGGTGCTGGGCGTGCCGGTCGCCAGCCGCCATCTGCAGGGCGTCGACTCCCTGCATTCCATCGTGCAGATGCCCAAGGGCATCCCGGTCGCGACCTTCGCCATCGGCAATGCCGGCGCGGCCAATGCGGCGCTGTTCACCGTGGCGATGCTGGCCACCGGCGATGCCGGCCTGCTGGACAAGTTGAACGCCTTCCGCGCGCGCCAGACGGCCGTTGCGCAGGCGATGAGCGAGGAACTGCGTTGAGCGCGCTGCTTCCCGGCGCCGCGACGCTCGGCGTGCTCGGTGGCGGCCAGCTCGGCCGCATGTTCGTGCACGCGGCCCAGGCCCTGGGCTACCGCTGCATCGTGCTGGACCCGGACGCCATCAGCCCGGCCGGCGCCGTGGCCGAGACCCACATCGAGGCCGACTACCTCGACCCCGTCGGCCTGGCCCAGCTGGCGCGCGACTGCGACGCGATCACGACCGAGTTCGAGAACGTGCCGGCGCTGGCGCTGCAGACCCTGGCCGGCATGCGCGTCGTCGCGCCCGCCGCGGCGGCCGTGGCCGTCTGCCAGGACCGCGCCGTCGAGAAGGCGCATTTCGAGGCGGCAGCCGCGCAGTCGGGCGTGTATCCGGCGCCGCATGCCGTCATCAGCAACGCCATCGAGCTGGCCGCCATCGACCCGGCCCTGCTGCCCGGCATCCTGAAGACCAGCCGCATGGGCTATGACGGCAAGGGCCAGCTGCGCGTGTCCACACCGGCCGAACTGGCCGCGGCCTGGGACGAGCTCAAGCGCGAGCCCTGCGTGCTGGAGCAGATGCTGCCGCTGAAGGCCGAGCTCAGCGTGCTGGTCGCGCGCGGCGCGGACGGGCAGATCGTCCACTACCCTGCCCAGCAGAACCTGCACCGCGGCGGCATCCTGGCCGTCACCGAGGTGCCCGCGCCCGGCCTGCCTGCCGACGTGCAGCAGCGCGCCATCGCCGCGGCCCGCCAGGTCGCCGCGGCGCTGGCCTATGTCGGCGTGCTGTGCGTGGAGTTCTTCTGGCTGGAAGACGGCCGCCTGGTCGTCAACGAGATGGCGCCGCGCCCGCACAACTCCGGCCACTGGACGATGGACGGCTGCGACGTGTCGCAGTTCGAGCTGCAGGTGAGGGCGCTCGCCGGCCTGCCGCTGCCCGAGCCGCGCCGGCATTCGGCTTCCGTCATGCTGAATCTGCTGGGCGACCTGTGGTTCACCGAGGCCGGCGGCCCGACGCCGCCGGCCTGGGACCGCGTGCTGGCCCTGCCCGGCACCCATCTGCATCTCTACGGCAAGGCCGAGGCGCGCCATGGCCGCAAGATGGGCCATCTGAACATCACGGCCGAAACGCCCGAGGCGGCCCATGCCGTGGCCCTGCAGGCGGCTGCCATCCTGGGCCTGCCCGCCGATTTCTGATGCTGCTGTTGCCCGGCAACGATCCCGCCGCTGTCCAGGCCGCCGCACGGCGCCTGGCCGATGGCGAACTGCTGGGCCTGCCGACCGAGACCGTCTACGGCCTGGCCGCGCGCGCCGACCGCGACGCGGCGGTCGCCAGGATCTTCGCGGCCAAGGGCCGACCCAGCGACCACCCGCTGATCGTCCATGTGCTGGACGCCGCCGGCGCCGAGCCCTTCGCCGACCACCTGCCCGCCACGGCGCGCCGGCTGATGGACGCCTTCTGGCCGGGCCCGCTGACCGTCATCGTGCCGCGCCGGCTGGGCGTGGCCGAGGCGGCGGCGGGCGGCCAGGCCACCGTGGCGCTGCGCTCGCCGGCCCACCCGGTCGCCCGCGCCGTGCTGGCCGCGGCGCGTGAATTGGGTGTGCAGGGCGTGGCCGCGCCCAGCGCCAACCGCTTCGGCCGCGTCAGCCCGACGCTGGCCCGCCATGTCGTCGAGGAGTTCGGCCCCGGGCTGATGGTGCTGGACGGCGGCGCCTGCGAGGTGGGCATCGAATCCAGCATCGTGGACTGCAGCCGAAGCGATACCCATCGGCCGGCGCTGCTGCGCCCCGGCCTGATCGGCGCTGCGCGCATCGAGGCCGTGCTCGGCGTGGCGCTGGCCGCGCCGGATGCCCAGGCACCCAGGGCCTCGGGCACGCTGGCCGCCCACTATGCGCCCGCGGCCCGAGTGCGGCTGCTCGACGCCGAGCGCCTGGCTTTACGTTTGGCCGCGGCGGCGGCCGGCGCGAGCCTGGAAGGGGTGGCGGTATATTCACGCGCCCAACCGCCCGGCGGGCTGGCCTGGAAATGGCAGGCCCTGCCGGCCGACCCGGCGGCGGCGGCGCACGAGTTGTTCGCGGTGCTGCGGGCCCTGGATGCGGCCGGCGCCCGCGAGATCTGGGTCGAGGCGCCTCCGCGCGACCCGGCCTGGGATGGCGTGCGAGACCGGCTCAGCCGGGCCGCCGCCGCCTTCACCGATTGAGTTCCTGTCCCTGAGTTGATCGTCATGCAACGTGTTGTGTCCCAGAAAATCAAGCGCGGCCTGGCCGCGGTGGCGGCAGCCGCGCTCGTTGCCGGCTGCGGCGGCGGGGGCACCTCGCAGATCGACCCGTTCAAGCCGACGCGCATCGTCGCCTTCGGCGACGAGAGCGGCGCCATCCTGCAGAGCGGCAAGAAATACACGATCAACGGCCTGAACGCCGACACCAAGCTGATCGACTGCAAGCTCAACCCCGTCTGGAGCCAGGTGCTGGCCTATGGCTTCGGCATGGTCTACCCGCAGTGCAACACCGATTACGTCGCGCTGCCCCAGGGCATCATGTACGCGGCGGCCGGCGACAAGGTCGCCGATGTGCAGGCCAAGATCGACCAGCACCTGTCCAACGACGGCTTCGGCCCCAAGGACCTGGTGGCCCTGTTCGTCGGCGTCAACGACATCCTGGAGCTCTACCGGCAGTTCCCGGCCGTCAGCAGCGACTCGCTGATCAACGAGGCCAAGGCGCGTGGCAAGCTGCTGGCGCAGCAGGCCAACCGCATCGCCAACGCCAACGGTCGCGTGCTGGTCAGCACCATCTTCGACGTCGGCCTGACGCCCTTCGGCCAGAACGAGAGGCAGCAGCAGACCGACACCGACCGCGCCGTCTTTCTGAACGACCTGAGCTCGGCCTTCAACACCGCGCTGCGCCTGAACCTGCTGAACGACGGCCGCCTGATCGGCCTGGTGCTGACGGACGAGACCATCCAGCAGATCGCGCGCTACCCGACCGCCTTCGGCTACACGAACGTGACGCAGGCCGCCTGCCGCACCGACGTCGCGGCGCAGGAATGCACCACCGACACCCTGCAGCCCGGCGCGAGCGCGACGACCTGGCTGTGGGCGGGCAGCACGCTGCTGGCGCCGGGCGCGCAGCAGCGCATCGGCACGCTGGCGCTGACCCGCGCCCGCAACAACCCGTTCTGAGGTCGCCGCAGGCGGCCGCTCTCAAGCGGCTGCCGTGCGCAGCTCGCGGCGCAGGATCTTGCCGACGTTGCTCTTGGGCAGGTCGTCGCGGAACTCGATGAACCTGGGGCGCTTGTAGGCGGTCAGCTGCTGGGCGCAATAGGCCGCCAGGTCTTCCTCGGCCAGTGCCGGGTCGCGCTTCACGACGAAGAGCTTGACCGCCTCGCCCGACTTGGCATCCGGCACGCCGATGGCGGCGCACTCCAGCACGCCGGGGTGCAGGTTGACGACCTGCTCGATCTCGGTCGGGTAGACGTTGAAGCCGCTGACCAGGATCATGTCCTTCTTGCGGTCGACGATGCGCACATAGCCGCGCTCGTCCATGATGCCGATGTCGCCGCTCTTGAAGAAGCCGTCGGCGCACATGACGTTGGCCGTCTCGTCGGGCCGCTTCCAGTAGCCGGCCATGACCTGCGGGCCGCGGATGCAGATCTCGCCGCGCTCGCCGATGGGCAGGTCGCGGCCCTCGTCGTCGCGGATGCTGATCTCGGTGGACGGCACGGGCAGGCCGATGCTGCCGTTGAAGCCGCGCTGATCCAGCGGGTTGATGGTCGCGGCCGGTGCGGTCTCGGACAGGCCGTAGCCCTCCACAACAGGGCAGCCCGTGACCTTCAGCCATTTCTCGGCCGTGGCCTGCTGCACCGCCATGCCGCCGCCGTTGGAGATGACGAGCTCGGAGAAGTCCAGCCGCGAGAAGCCGGGCTCGTTGGCCAGCGCGTTGAACAGCGTGTTGACGGCCGGGAAGAGGTGGATCCTGTGGCCGCGCAGCGTGTCGATGAGGCCGGGGATGTCGCGCGGATTGGGCACCAGGATGTTGAGCTGGCCCATGCGCGCACCGAGCATGAAGCAGGCCGTCAGCGCGAAGATGTGATACAGCGGCAGCGCGCAGACATTGGTGAACTGCATGTGCTGGTCGGGCAGCCGGGCCAGCATGGGCTGGAACCAGGCCTCGACCTGCAGGATGTTGGCGACGATGTTCCGGTGCAGCAGCGTCGCACCCTTGGACAGGCCGGTCGTGCCGCCGGTGTACTGCAGGAAGGCGACGTCGTCGGGGCCGAGCTCGGGCTTCTTCAGCGGCAGGCGCTCGCCGTGGCGCAGGGCCTCGTTGAAGCGCACGACGGTGCGGCCTTCGCCGACGGCGAGGCGGAACTCCGGCACCATCTTCTTCAGGTGGCGCACCGCGAAGTTGACCAGCGGGCCCTTCCACCAGTTCAGCAGGTCGCCCATCGAGGCGAGCACGACGTGGTGCACGTCGGTCGCGGTTATGACCTCGGCCAGCGTGTGCGCGAAGTTCTCCAGCACGATGATGGCGCGGGCGCCCGAGTCCTTGAGCTGGTGCTCCAGCTCGCGCGGCGTGTACAGCGGGTTCACGTTCACGACGACGAAGCCCGCGCGCAGGATGGCCGCGATGGCCACGCCGTACTGCAGCAGATTGGGCATCATGATGGCGACGCGGTCGCCGGTCTTCAGCCCCTGGGCCTGCAGCCAGGCGCCGAGCCGGATCGACAGCTGGTCGATCTCGGCGAAGCTCATGCGCTGGCCCATGCAGATGGCCGCGTCGCGCTGCGCATGCTTGCGGAAGGCCTCGTTCAGCAGGTCCACCAGCGAGCCGTAGGTGCCGGTGTCGATCTCGGCCGGCACGCCGGCCGGATAGCTGGCCAGCCAGGGCTTGGAGCGCGATGTCGCCTGCGGGACGGCGGCGGCTTCTTCGGCAAGGACGGCGGTCATCGGCGGGCCCTTCTGGCGTGCTTCGCGTGAAGCTGTCGATGGTGGTTCCGCCGCCGACTTCAAGCTAGGGGAGTTGCCCTAGGGTCGATGCATCCGCGCGAAACAGGCCGCCTGCAATTGTGTCCTCGCGCTGTCGCACGGTGGACAGGAACTCGGCCGCGCCGCGCATCGCGCGGAAGGTGTCGAAGCCGCTTTCCAGGAAGGCCTGCAGCGCGCCCAGGCCCGCCATCTGCGCGGGGCCGCGCATCAGCTTCAGCGTCTGGCGCAGCAGCGGCTTGCGGGTGAGGCGGTCCAGCGATTCGCCGACGGCCATGGTCAGCTCGATCTGCTGCCGGCGCGAGGCCGGTTCGCCGCAGGCCCGCCAGGCGTCGGCATAGCCCTGGGCCGTGATGTCGGGCGAGCGCAGGAGTTCGGCCATGCGCGTGTCCAGCCGCTCGGACAGCGCATGCAGGCGCGCCAGCCGTGCCACCGTGTCGACGACCTCGGCGGGGAAGAGGCGGGTCAGCGTCGGGATCACGCGGGCGAACTGTGCATCGCGCTGGCGGTAGTCGTCGGGGCCGTAGAGCTCGTGCAGGAAGAAGCGCGTAGCCGCCTCGTAGCGCGGGTGGGCGAGCAGGTCGGCGTAGGTGTGGGCGAAGCGGCGCTGCTGGTAGGTCTTGACGGCCTGGACGCGGGCTTCGAGCGCGGGATCGGCGGCGCGGCGGGCGCGTTCGGCATCGACGGCGTGCAGTTCGTTCAGCAGGGATTCGGCGCTCAGCTCATCCATGGGTCGGGGTGGAATTCTGCCTTCCTACACTGCGGCCATGAATGCGCGACTGCAAAGGATCTGGGTGCTGCTGCGGCTGGCCGCGGCGCTGTTCGTCGGCTGGCGCTTCGGCTGGGCCTGGGGCCTGCCGACGCTGGGCCTGCCGGCCGCCGTGCTGGCGGCCGGGTTCCTGCAGCTGCACTGGGTGAACCGGCCGGCGCCGACCTGGGGCCAGCTGCTGCGGGCCTGGGCCGGCGAGGTGCTGGCCAGCGAGCTGGCCTTCTCCTGGCGCCAGCCCTGGCGCGAATGGGCCGAGCCCGACCACCTGCCGGCCGGCGCGACGGCCGGCGTGCTGCTGGTGCACGGCTTTTCCTGCAACCGCGGGCGCTGGAACGGCTGGATGAAGCGGCTGCGGGCGCAGGGCGTGGCCTTCGTCGCGCCGTCGCTGGAGCCGGCCTTCGGCAGCATCGACGCCTATGCCGACGAGATCGAGGCCGGCGTGCAGAGGCTCAAGGCCGTCACCGGGCGCATGCCGCTGCTGTGCGCCCACAGCATGGGCGGCCTGGCGCTGCGGGCCTGGTGGCGCAGATACGGCGCGGGCCATGCAGCGCCGCGGGCGATCACGCTGGGTTCGCCCCATCGGGGCACGCGCATGGCGGTGCTGGGCGCCGGCGTCAACGCGGCGCAGATGCGCCGCGGCAGCGCCTGGCTGGCCGAGTTGCCGGGCCTGCCCGACGCGGACTGCTTCTGGACGCCCTGCGACCAGGTCGTCAACCCGGCCGAGACGGCCATCCTGGGCGGCGCGCGCGCGCACCGGGTGGATGGCGTCGGGCATATGGGCCTCGTCCACACGGACGCGGCCTGGCATTGCCTTCAGACCGCCTTGGCCGGCTCGTCCTTGGGATCGGTCAACACGCCGCGGCGGATCTGATCCAGCTCGATGCTCTCGAACAGGGCCTTGAAGTTGCCCTCGCCGAAGCCCTCGTTGCCCTTGCGCTGGATCAGCTCGAAGAAGATCGGACCGATCACTTCCTTCGTGAAGATCTGCAGCAGCAGCTCGTTGTCCACGCCGAGGTGGGTGGCGCCGTCGATCAGGATGCGCAGGCGGCGCAGCTCGTCCACCTTCTCGCCGTGGCCGGGCAGGCGCTTGTCGATCAGGTCGAAATAGGTGTCGATGGTGTCCTGGAACACCACGCCGCCGTTCCTCATGCCCTCGACCGTGCCGTAGATATCGGTCGTGCCCAGCGCGACGTGCTGGATGCCCTCGCCGTGATACAGGTCCAGGTATTCGGCGATCTGGCTCTTGTCGTCGGAGCTCTCGTTGATCGGGATGCGGATCTTGCCACAGGGGCTGGTCATGGCCTTGGACTTCAGGCCGGTCAGCTTGCCCTCGATGTCGAAGTAGCGCACCTCGCGGAAGTTGAAGAAGCGCTCGTAGAACTCCGACCACTCCTTCATTCGGCCGCGGAAGACGTTGTGCGTCAGGTGGTCGATCTCGGTCAGGCCGTGGCCCGCGGGGTTGGCGTCGACCGGCTGGCCGGCCTCGTCCAGCATGGGCACGAAGTCGACGTCGTAGATGGAGATGTTGCCGATGGCGCCGGCCTTGGCGCCGCCCTTGCCCTGCCAGCGGTCGACGAAGTAGATCAGCGAGTCGCCGATGCCCTTGATGGCCGGGATGTTCAGCTCCATCGGGCCGGCCTTGTTGTCGAAGCCCCAGGCGCCCAGCTCCAGCGCGCGCTGGTAGGCGTGGGCGGCGTCCTGCACGCGTAGGGCGATGGCGCAGATGGACGGACCGTGCAGGCGGGCAAAGCGCTGGGCGAAGGAATCCGTCTCCGCGTTGATGATGAAGTTGACGCCGCCCTGGCGGTAGAGCGTCACGTTCTTGTGGCGGTGGCGGGCCACGGCCTTGAAGCCCATCGTCTCGAACAGTGCGCCGAGCGCGGCCGGGTCGGGCGCGGCGAACTCGATGAACTCGAAACCGTTGGTGCCCATCGGGTTGTCCCAGGGCGTGAACTTGGCCATTTCTGCCTCGCGTGGTGATGTCGTCGAAGCTGAAAATTCTGCGGCGCAAGGCTCGCAGTTTTCATGCAAATCCAGGCGCAGTCTTCAATCGAAACACAGGATTCGTGCGTTCAATGCGATTGAGGCGCCGGCCATTCGGCCAGGCCGTAGCCGGCCAGGATGGCCTTGAGCCGCCCGCTCCTGCGCAGCTTCTGCATGCCCTGGCTGAATGTCCGCGCATAGTCCTGCGCCCTGGGGTGGCGTGGCGAGATCGCCATGTAGGCATAGCTCGGAGCCTCGCAGCCGGCGTTGCGGGCGGCCAGCCCGGGATGCTGCTTGAGCGTGTAGGCGACGAGGTTCTCCTCCTCGATGAAGGCGTCCATGCGGCCCAGCTGCAGGCGGCGCAGCATGCGCTCGGTCAGGCCGTCGCCGGTGTGGACCTCGAAGCGCTGCGGGGCGGCCTTGATCGCAGCGTCCAGGGCCGCGCCGTAGGAATAGTCGCGGATGACGCCGACCTGCGCCAGCTCCGCGAGGCTGGCCGCGCCGCGGTAGCTCCAGCGGCTGCCGGCGGCGACGTAGACGCAGTAGCGGTTGCGCGAGATCGGCTGTGCGGGAAAGACGAAGTCGGGCGCTTCCTCGTGAAAGGTGGATGGCGTGGCCGTGTAGGTGCCGGCGCGCACGTCGATCAGCGCCCGGCTGTAGTTCTCGTTGACGAGGCGCACTCGGTGCCCGGCCGCCGCGAAGATCTCGCGCACGATGTCGACCGTGAAGCCTTCCTGCGCCGCGCCCGCCTTGCAGCTGAAGGGGCACCAGTAGTCCGGCGAGGCGAGCACGATCTCGTCCGCCCGCGCCGGGGTGGCGCAGGCGAGCAGCAGGCTCAGCAGGATCGGGGCTTTCACGGCGTCGCCACTGTAGGGTGGCGGCGACGCAGGAAGGTTGCACAATTTCTCGCATGGACGCCCCCATCGAGCTCGACGCCATCGACCGCCGCATCCTGCGCGCGCTGCAGCAGGACGGCCGCGTCACCTACGACGCGCTGGCCGGCGAGGTCGGCCTGTCCTCGTCTGCCGTGCTGCGCCGCGTGCGCCGGCTGGAGGAGGCGGGTGTCATCGGCGGCTATGTCGCCCTGGTGCCGCCCGAGCGCGTGGGCCTGGGGCTGACGGCCTACCTGAACGTGCGGCTGGAGAAGCAGACCGACAACCCGCTGCGCAACCCGCGCGACCTGTTCCGCGCCGCCGTGCAGACCTGGCCCGAGGTGGTGGAGTGCGCGGCCCTGACCGGCGAGATGGACTACCTGCTGCGCGTGCTGGTGCAGGACATGCAGCACTACGCCCGCTTCATCAGCGACACGCTGCTCAAGCACCCGAGCGTGCAGGACTGCAAGACCAGCTTCGTGCTGGAACGGCTGAAAAACACCACGGCTGTACCGGTATGAATTGAAAGGCGCGCGCAGCGCCGCCGCCCCTCCAGCGGCTGCCATGGATCTGGCTTCGCCAGGCACAAACAGTCCTCAGGACAGTTTGTGTCTGGGCTCAGCCCCCTTGAGGGGGCCGGCGAAGCCGGTACGGGGTGGGTCAATCAAACTCGTGCAGCAGCTTCAGGGCGTGGGCTTCGCCGAGGTTGAGCAGCTCGGCGATGTCGTGCAGGTCGTCCGGCACGGCCGCGTCGTCCCAGCCCCGGGCCGTGTGCCGCGCCAGGCGCACGGCCAGGTGCACGCAGCGCACCTGCGGGTCGCGCTCGTGCTTGTCGCCGGTGATGCGGGTCAGCAGTTCGGGCAGATGCCAGCGCTTCATCAGCGCCTGCTCCAGCTCGGTCAGCGTGACGCCCAGCACCTGGCGCTGTGCGACGGCGCTGCGCAGGCTGCGGTCGGCGTCCTGCAGCGCGGCCACCTGCAAGGCCAGGTCGGGCGCATGCACCCACAGCAGCATCTCGGCGAAATCGTGCAGCAGGGCGGCGCTGTGGATGACGGCGGCGTCGGGGTCGGCCCGATGCGCCGCGAAGCCCAGCGCAAAGCGCGATGCACGCTCGGCGCGCTGCATGACGCGCGACAGGCCCAGTTGCGCCTCCTCGTGGTCGGCCAGCACGGCCTCCAGCGTCGGCTGCGGCCCGAAGTCGCGGAAGAAGGGGGTGATGCCCATCAGCACCAGGGCGGCCGTCACCGTCTCGGGGTCGGCCATGAGGCCGGCGCTGCGGCCGCGCTTCAGCTCGTTGGCATGGGCCAGCACCTTCAGCGTCATCAGCGGGTCGGTCGCGATCAGCTCGCCCAGGCCGTGGGCGTCCACGTCGTCCTCGGTCGCGCGCATCTGTTCCAGCGCCTCGGCCGTCTCGGCCAGCACCGGAATCTCGGCCCGGGCGAAGGCATCCACCCAGGCATCGAGACTGGACAGCGGGTCGGTCAGGCGCAGGCGGTCGGGCATGATGGCCGGATGCTAGGCCGACGCGGGGCCGCCCGCTCACTGCAGGCGACCCCGTTTTGCGGCTCAGTTCACGGCCTGCGCGCGCCTTTCAGCCGCGCCCGTCGGCATGGAAGGCGCCTTCGGGCGCGCTGGCCTCGGCATAGAACTCCAGCGGGCTGCCGGCGCGGCGGCGCCTGCGCCAGGCCGGCGAGAACACCAGCCGCATCGCGCGCGCCGCGCGCTTGATGCGGATCCAGCGGCGGGCCCAGGCGGCGTGGGTTTCGGCGGCGTCGGGGCCGCGCAATTCGATCAATCTCATGAGGGTCTCCGTGGGCGCCGGGCCGGCCCTCATGACATGGATCATGAGGTCGGGCGGCGCGCGCGATTCAGGGGCTGTCGTCGGGGAAGCGCTCGCGCAGCAGGTGGCGCAGGTCCAGGCGGGCCTGCTGGCGCTGGGCGCGGGCGTCGTTCGGGCTCTGGTGCCGGCCGGCCTGGCGTTTCAGGGCCGGCGCGACGAGCGGATTGCGCGGTTTGCGCAGGCTCAGCTGCAGGGGGCGGGGAGAGGTGAACTGGGGCATGGCGTGCTCCGGTGGGCGCCGCGCTCGGGCGGCGGGCAATGCAGCGGCTCGACCCGGGCAGGGCCTGCGTTTGCGGCGATGGTTGGGTTGCCCGGGGCTCGCGCTCGAGGCGAACGGGCCGGGCGGTCAGGGGCTCTGGGAGTGCGACCTCGCCTTGACGCCTGGGGACTGCAGCGGCACGACTTGCGCAAATGATAAACAAACGTTGATCTTGCGCAAGCGGTTTTTATCCAACATCCCTAACGTGGGGGATGCGGGCCGTCCAATGACGGATGCGATGAACGACTATGCCCGCCGGCTTGCAGGCCGACAGGCCTTCGTCCGGCGTCGGACAGTGCTCAGGCACTGTCCGACGCCGGACTCAGCGTTTCTTGGACTTCAGCGGCGCGACGCCGGACTGCAGCTTGCGCCACTCGTCCAACTCTGCCTGCGGGCTGGGCGCGGCGGCCTTGGGCGGCGGTGGCGGTGCGGGTTCGGGCGTCAGCACCTCGCCGAGCAGGTCCAGCAGCCGCGTGCGGGCGCGCTGCGGGTGGCGGCGGTAGTAGGTCAGCACGAGGCCGATGATGAAGCGCTCGTCGTCGTCCTGCGGCGTGCTGGGCGAGTCGGCGACCGGGGCCGCGATCGGGGCCAGCGCGGCGGCCATGCCCGTCGCGGGCGCCTTCGCCGTCGGGCCATGTTCCAGGTCCATCCAGCCGGGCGGCTTGTGGCAGAGCTGCTCGAACTGGCGCGCCAGCCGCTCGCCGATCTGGCGGGCGCGGCCCTTGATCTGGCTCCAGTAGCTGGGCTGGATCTGCAGCTTCTCGGCAAAGCGCCGCTCCAGGCCACGCAGCGTGGCGGCATCGGGGTGTTTGACGGTGGCGCTGACGAACTCTTCGAACAGCCGCATCGCGTTGTCCAGTCGGATCTGCGCGACGTCGCGGGGGGCGCTGGGCATGGGGCGCAATGATAAATGAGCGTTGCCCTCATGCCCGGGGCGCGGTGCTCACTCCACTTCGTCGCCCGCCTTGTAGGCCCCCACCAGCGTCGCCTGCGTGTTCGGCGGCACGGCCTCGTAGTGCGACAGCAGCAGCGTGTAGCGCCCTTGGCCGGCCGTCATCGCGTTCAGCCGCGTCTGGTAGCTCGTCAGCTCGGCCAGCGGAGCCAGGCCCTGCACGATGAGGCTGCCGGGCACCGCGGCGCGGGTGCCGTTGACCTGGCCGCGGCGCGAGGCCAGGTCGCCGGTGATGTCGCCGATGCTGGGGTCGGGCGCCGTGATCTCGACCTGCACGATGGGTTCCAGCACCAGCGGCCGGGCCTCGCGCACGGCTTCCATCATGGCCCGGCGGCCGGCCGTGACGAAGGCGATCTCCTTGCTGTCCACCGAGTGGTGCTTGCCGTCGTAGACGACGACGCGCAGGTCCACCAGCGGGTAGCCGGCGATGACGCCGCTGGCCAGCGCCGAGCGCACGCCCTTCTCGACGGCCGGCATGAACTGGCCGGGAATGGTGCCGCCCTTGACCGCGTCGACGAACTCGAAGCCCGCGCCGCGCTCCAGCGGTTCGATGCGCAGATAGACCTCGCCGAACTGGCCGGCGCCGCCGCTCTGCTTCTTGTGGCGGTAATGGCCCTCGGCCGGTGCCGAGATGGTCTCGCGGTAGGCGATGCGCGGCGGCTCGGTGACGACCTCGCCCTTGTAGAGCTCGCGCACCCGCTCCAGCAGCAGGCGCAGGTGCAACTCGCCCAGGCCGTAGACCAGGGTCTGGTGGCCGTACGTCCCATCATGGCCGGCCTGCTCGATGCGCAGGCAGGGGTCTTCGTCCACCAGCCGCGCCAGCACCTCCCAGAGCTTCTGCTCGTCGCCGCGCCGCGCCGGGCTGATGGCCAGGCCGTGCACCGGCGTCGGGAAATCCAGGGCTTGAAGGAAGATGTGCTCGTCCTCCTGGGCGTCGTGCAGCACCGCGTCGAAGGCGATGTCGTCGACCTTGGCGACGGCGCAGAGGTCGCCGGGCAGGGCTTCGTCGATGTCGACATGCCTGGCGCCCTGCAGCATGAAGAGGTGGCCGACGCGTATCGGCTTGCGCGCATGGCCGACGAACAGCAGCCCGCCCTTGGCGACGCGGCCCTGGTGCACGCGCAGCACGCCCATCTTGCCGAGATAGGGGTCGGCGACGATCTTGAACACATGGGCCAGCACATGGGCCGCGGGGTCGGGCGCGGCCGGGTAGGGGGCCGGCTCGGTGCCCTTGCCTTCCAGGAAGGGCGGCGGGTTGCCCTCGGCCGGGTTGGGCATCAGCGCCTCGATGACGGCCAGCAGCTCGGCGATGCCGGCGCCCGTCCTGGCCGAGCAGAAGCAGACCGGGATCAGATGGCCCTCGCGCAGCGCCTGCTCCAGCGGTGCGTGCAGCTCGCGCGGGTCAACGTCGCCGTCGGTCAGGTAGCGGTCGACGAAGGCCGAGTCGACCTCGACGACCTGCTCCACCAGCGCGCGGTGCGCGTCGGCGATGGACGAAAAATCGGCCTCTGGTCCGAGGGGAGAAGAGGCCGCGAAGAAGCAGTCGACGACGCATTTTGCGCCGCCGGCCGGCAGGTTCAATGGCAGGCACTCCTTGCCGAAGACCTCGCGGATCTGGCCGAGCAGCCCGGGCAGGTCGATGTCCGGGCAGTCGATCTTGTTGACGACGACGAGGCGGGTGACGCCGCGCTCGCCGGCCGCGGTCAGCATGCGCTGGGCCATCAGCTCGATGCCGTTCTGCGCGTTGATGACGACGATGGCCGTGTCCGCCGCCTCCAGCGCCGGCAGGGCCTGGCCGACGAAATCGGGCGCGCCGGGCGTGTCGATGGCGTGCACGCGAATGCCGCCGTGCGTGAAGTGGGCGAGGCTGGACTGCAGCGAATGGCCCAGGCGTTTTTCGAGCGGGTCGTGGTCGGACACCGTGCTGCCGCGCTCGATGCTGCCGGCCTGCGCGATCGCGCCGGCATGGGCCAGCAGCGCGTCCAGCAGCAGGGTCTTGCCGGCCGCGGCCGGCCCGACCAGCGCGACCGTGCGGATGGCGCTCACTCTAGGATCAGGGCCTGTATCGCTCATCGGAACCTCCTCGGCGGCCCGGCCAGCGTAGAAGAAGCCGGCGGTGCCGGCAAGGGCAGAATCATCCGCATGCAAGCACGACTCAGCGCCCTCGTCCTGGCCCTGCTGGCGGTGTCCGCCCAGGCCCAGCCCCTGCCCCAGGCCGCGCCTGCGGACGAGCTCAAGGCCATGCTGGCCGAGGTCAGTGCCGAGCGCATCGAGGCCCGCGTCCGCAAGCTCGTCGGCTTCGGCACGCGGCACACGCTGTCGGACATCGGCTCCGACACCCGTGGCATCGGCGCCGCGCGGCGCTGGATCACCAGCGAGATGACGGCCTGCGCCAAGGCGTCCGGCGGGCGGCTGAAGGTCGAGGAGCAGAGCTTCGTCGAGCCGGCCGGCCAGCGCGTCGGCCAGCCCACGGAACTCATGAACATCGTCGCGACGCTGCCCGGCCGCGGCGCGGGCAAGGGCCGCCTGCTGGTCGTCAGCGGCCACTACGACTCGCGCAACAGCGACGTGATGGACGCGCTCGGCGAATCCCCCGGCGCCAACGACGATGCCTCCGGCACGGCCGCCGTCATGGAGCTGGCCTGCGTGATGGCCAGGCACCAGTTCGACGCCACGCTGGTCTTCATGACCGTGCCGGGCGAGGAGCAGGGGCTGCTGGGCGCCGCGCAGTGGGCGCGCGACGCGCGGGCCGAAGGGCTCAACGTCGAGGCCATGATCACCAACGACATCGTCGGCAGCCCGCGCGGCGATGCCGGGCAGTACGACGCCAAGCGGCTGCGTCTGTTCGCCGACGGCCTGGACCCGCTGGTGCGCCTGCTGACGGCCGCCAATGCCAACCGCCCCGCCAGCCCGGCCGACCAGAAGGCCGTGGCCGCGATGCAGGCCGAGCTGCTGCCGCTGCTGCAGGCCGGCGGCGCCGAGGACCTGCCCACCCAGCAGCTCGGCCGCCACCTGAAGGCCGCCGCCGAAGCGGTCATGCCCGGCTTCACCGTGCAGCTGATCCAGCGCCGCGACCGCTATCTGCGCGGCGGCGACCACATCCCCTTCCTCGAGCGCGGCTATGCGGCGGTGCGCTTCAGCGAGCCCTTCGAGAACTTCGCCCACCAGCACCAGAACCCCAGGACCGAGAACGGCGTCGTCTACGGCGACCTGCCCGAGTTCGTCGACTTCGGCTACGTGGCCGACGTGGCGCGCGCCAACCTCGCCGGCCTGGCCACGCTGGCCTGGGCGCCGGCGCCGCCGAAGGGCGTGAGGCTGGACGCCGGCGGCCTGAGCAACGACTCGACGCTGGAGTGGACCGCCAGCGCCGACCCCGAGGTGACCGGCTACCGCATCGTCTGGCGCGACACCGATTCGGCCACCTGGCAGCAGTCCAGCGACGTCGGCCTGGCGACGCGCGTGACGCTGCCGGTCAGCAAGGACAACGTCGTCTTCGGCGTGCAGGCCGTGTCGCGTAAGGGGTTCGCCAGCCTGGCGAGCTTCCCGCTGCCGAAACGCTAGACGAAACCTAGGTTCCTGGCGCTGCCGAAGTTGGGCAGATTGGGCAGCACGCTGTTGAGCTGGCTGTCGCTCGCGCCCATCCAGCCCAGCAGCGTCGCCGCGTACTGGTCCACCGAGCTGGTCGGGATCCAGCGGCCCTGCTGCTCCCAGCTGTCGACGCCGACATCGTCCGGCCCGCCCAGGGCCAGCGTCGGGTAGGCGCCGTAGAGGCCGCCCTTGACCGCGCCGCCGAAGACGAGGTGGTGGTTGCCCCAGGCGTGGTCGGTGCCGCCGCTGTTGTTGGGCAGGAAGGTGCGGCCGAAGTCGCTCTGCGTGAAGGTCGTGACCGAGTCGGCCAGGCCCAGGGCCGTCAGCGCGGCCTGGAAGCAGGCCAGCGCGTCGCCCAGCTGCTTGAGCAGTGCGGCATGCGTGCCCGCCAGCACGTTGGCACCGGCCTGGCCGCCGTGGGTGTCGAAGCCGCCGAGCTGGGCGAAGTAGATCTGCCGCGTGCCGCCCAGCGTGGCGCGCACGTCGAGCAGCTTGGCGGTCTGGTAGAGCTGCTGGCCCAGGCCGGTCGTCACGTTGCCGTTGGCGATCAGCGGCGCGAAGGCGGTGTCGATGGCGGCGTTGCTGCCGGCGTCGCCGGGCCTGCGCTGGATCAGCGGGCCGAGCTGGTCGGCCAGGGCCATCGCGGCCTGCTGCTGTTTCTGGAAGGCGCCGGCGAGGTCGGTGTCGGCCGCCTGCGCGGCCAGGGCCTTCACGGCGTCGAGCTTGAGGGCGTTGGGCTTCCAGCCGATGTCGGCGGCGCCCAGGCCGGCGGCGCCGAAGCCCTCGCCCGGGCCGGGCAGCACCAGCGGCGCGACCAGCTCCGACAGGCCGAAGTGGCCGTTGCCGCCGACGCTGACGACCGGGCTGGCCAGGCCCAGCGCCACCGCGCTGCGGCCGCCCCAGCCGGTGCGGCTCTGCGCGTCGGTGCTGGCGGACTCCCACAGCACCTGCTGGTCGCTGTGCGAGAACAGGCTGGGCGGCGTCAGCGCGGTCTGGCCGGCGTCGGCGTGGTACTGGGCCTTGGTCAGCGGCGCGTAGAGCGGGCCGACGTTGAATTGCACGGCCAGCTTGCCGGCGGCGAACAGCGGGTTCAGCGCGGCCAGCGCCGGGTGCAGGCCGAAGTCGCTCGTGCCCAGGCGGCCCAGGCTGGCCTGGGGCAGGGCCAGGCCGGCGCGCACCTTGGCGTAGTCGGCATAGCGGCCGGCGTCCATCGGCACGACGGTGTTCATTCCGTCGTTGCCGCCGTACAGGAAGACGCAGACCAGGGCCTTGAAGTCGGCCGCACGGGCCAGGCGCAGCGGCGCGAGGGCCGCCAGGCCGCCGAGGCCCAGGGCGCCGGCGAGCAGGCGGCGGCGCGAGGCCGAATGTTGATGTGGGTGGTGAGACATCGAAAACCTTTCACGCGGTTGCGCGCGGTGAACCTGCGGGCCGAGCACCGGGCCGCCCCAAGCCGGCCCGGTGGGCGATGTACTTGCCGGTCGATCCGGCAAGCATCGCCGTCCCCGCGGGGGACCGACCAGGCTTGCCTGCGTTCAGCAGCGCAAGGGTGGGCGAGGGGCTCACGGTCATTAGCGGACGATCTGGTACTGAGATGCGGCGAACACGAGATAGGCCGCCGTCTTCACGCGGTTGCGCTGCCAGGTCTTGGCGTCGGTCTGGTCCGTCCACCAGGAGACCGCGTCGACGATCTTGGCGCGCGCGGGGTCTGGCAGCACCTCGCCGTGGGCCAGCAGCGACAGGCGATCGACCAGCTTGCCCGCGTCGGCGGCATCGGCGTCGAAGGCGTCCAGCGTGACGGCGGTGCCGGTCGCGTTCGGCACGCCGGCGGACGGCGCCGAGCCGCCCCAGTCGAGCAGATAGGCCAGGTAGTTCAGCCGCTCCAGCGCCGTGTTGGCGTTGTGGATGCCGAAGGCGCCGCCGCTCAGCCGGGTGCCGGGCACCGGGTAGTCGGGCGGGTAGAAGTTGAAGACCGAGGGCGAGCGGAAGACATGCTGGCGCAGCGCCTCGCCCCACCACCAGCCCAGCGCGTCGCCGTCGGTGCGGCCGTTCAGCGCGCGCAGCACGCCCGTCATCATCAGCACGGGGTCGCGCAGCCGCCCGCCAGCGCTGCCGGGCGGGGCGTCGCCGCGGGCCTCGGCGTCCAGCAGCACGGCGGCCACCGTGGCGCCCAGGTCGCCCACGCGGCCGCTGCCGAAGCTGATGCCGTCCTTGCTGAACCGGCCGCCCTGGAAGGCGGCGGCGACGCGGCCCACATAGCCGCTCGACGGGTTGGAGCGCACCAGGGCCTGGATCAGCTGGCGGCCGATGAAGGGCGGCATGTTGGGATGGGCCATCAGGCTGTCCAGCACGGCGTCCAGCGCCTGGGACGGCGTGCTGCCGGCGGGCGCCTTGCCGCCGGCCAGCAGCGCGCGTTCGGTCGTGTCGTGCAGGGCCGGCAGCGGCACCATGTCGCCGTCGTAGAACTGGCAGTTGGCCCCCTGCGGCGAGCAGTCCCAGGCGGCCTTGCCGCCGGCCGGGTAGGTCCAGCCGGTCAGCGCATAGGCATAGGCGCGCACATCGGTGTTGCCGTAGGTGGGCTGGCAGCGTCCGCCCTTCAGGCTGCCGTCCATCTCCAGCAGGCAGGTGCCGAGCGAGAAGAGCTGCAGCAGCTCGCGCGGGAAGTTCTCGTTGGGGGCGGCCTTGTCGTTGTTGACGCCGTTCAGGTAGTCGCCCATGACCGGGCTCAGCGCCACCGCGCGCAGCACGTCGCGGTAGTTGCCCAGCGCGTTGTCCAGCAGCGCGTTCTGGTAGCGGCGCAGGCCGTAGGTGCCTTCCACCGCCAGGTTGCTGACGACGAGGATCTGCTGCAGCGCGAAGGCCATGCGCTGGCGCAGCTGGTCGGGCTGGCCGACGGCGTTGCGGTAAAAGTCCCACAGCAGCGGCTGGCTGGAGAACCAGTCGCGCCAGCAGTTGTCGCCCTTGTTGGCGGCACGGTCGCAGAAGGCCGTGTCGTTGACGTCGGCGTGGATGGCGCTGCCGCCGCCCGAGCTGTAGTGCGAGCCCTGCGGCAGCGCCAACTGGGCCTGCACCCAGGTTGAGGCGCTCTGCGTGCGCATCTGCGCGACCAGGCCCTCGGTCGCGCCGAAGCTGGCCTGCGAGGCCAGGCGCACCGCGTCGCGCTGGCTCATCGGCGGCGCGCCGGCAGTGCCGGGCGCCGTCGGCGGGGCGCCGGGGTTGCCGCCCGACCCGCCGCCGCAGCCGGACAGCATCGCGGTCGACAGGACCAGTGTCGCGGCCGACAGGGCCAGTGCGGCGGTGGCGGCCCGGCGCGCGGGACGGGGGGCGGGCTGGCGCTGCGGCATCGTCGGCTCCGGGGTGAGGACCATGCATCTTGGCCGCCGGAGCCTGCGCCGGTGGTAACGCGAGGTTGCCTGGCGGTGCCGTTGCTTACCTGTGGCAACAACTCGCCGCTTGAACCGCGGCCGGGTGTGGCATTTGCCACGGTCCGCGGGTCGGCAGGGCTGGCCCGACCGCCCGGCCTGGCGCCGCTTCAGTCGTCGTGATGGCCATGGCCGCGACCCCGGTCGTGGTCATGGTCGTGATCGTCGTCCTGCCAGTCGTCGCGGTCGCGGCCGCGCCAGCCATGCTGGCGCTCCCGTTCGTAGCGCACGACGACGTTCTGCTGGTACCAGCCGTCCTGCACGAAATAGACCGGCGCGCCGCAGGCGCCGTAGCGGTAGCAGTAGCGGCGCCAGTCGCGGCGCTGCTCCGGCGGCACCCACAGGTAGACGGGCTCGGCATAGACCGGCGGGCCGACGTAGACCGGCTGCGGCGCCACCAGCACCGGCTGCGGATAGCGGCCGATGTCGACGCGGCCGTAGACGCCCGGCTGGCTGAAGCCGATGGAGACGGCCACGTCGGCCGCGCGCGCCGCGGGCAGGGCGGACAGCCCGGCCAGCGCGACCAGGGCCGGCGCGAGCCAGCGGATGGGGGAGTGGCGGTGGGTGGTCATCAGTTTCTCCTTGGGATCTCGGCGTTGCCGTGGCCTGCAGTGAACGCGAAAGCGCGCGCCGCGGTTGTCAGCCTGAGGCCGGGGCGCTTGTAGGACAGGCGGCGGGCGCGGCCGAACGCGGCCTTGTCCTACAGCGTGGCGCCCGCCGGGCCGACGCCGGGCGGGCGGGGCCGGCCCCAAGCTCACAAGGCAACGCCGAACAGGTCCCACGCGCGCAGCGCATCCCTGCTTTGGGCGGTCTGCTGCGTTGCAAATCCTCGCCGTAGCCCGCGCTACGGCTGCGGTTTGCGCCTTGCAGCCCATCTCAAACCAGGGTGCGCTGCATCGCGGGAACCTATTCGGCGTCGCCCTTCTTGGCATGGGAGCAAGATCCGATGAGCGAACCTCTGCAGGCGGGCGCGGCGGCGCAGCAGGCCCTGGCGCAGAACGCGCGCTTTCTGGAACGCTGCAGCCGCCTGGCCGGCGTCGGCGCCTGGGAATGGGAGGCCGAGACCGGGCAGCTGACGCTGTCGGACTCCGCCTGCGAGCTGCTCGGCCTGCCGCCCGGCCGGGTGCCGGCGCTGGCGGCCCTGCTGCAGCGCTTTGGCCCCGACGGCGCGGCCATGCTGGGCGCGGCACTGCAGCGCGCCGAGGCCGACGGCCAGGGCTGGGACGTGGAGCTGCCCTGCGATGCCGGCGCGCGCGGCCGGCGCGTGATGCGCGTCGTCGGCGGCCTGGACGACGACGGCGCCGGGCGCCGCGTCGGCGTCGTCATGCTGGACGTGACCGAGCCGGCTGGCGTGCGTGCCGAGCTGGAGCGCACGCTGGAGCGCCTTGACCTGGCCACGCATGCCGGCGGTGTCGGCGTCTGGGGCCTGGACCTGCAGGAGGCCCGCCGCGGCGAACTGGCCTGGGACGACGCGATGTGGCAGCTGCACGGCGAGGTGCCGCGCGGCCAGCCGATGGGCCTGCGGCGCTGGCGCGGCCGCCTGCATCCGCAGGACCGCCGCGCCGCCACGCGCGCCGTGGTCGCCGCGCTGCGACCGGGCGGCGCGCCGCTGGAGGGCGAGTGGCGCGTCCGCTGGCCCGACGGCAGCCTGCGCGTGCTGCGCGCCTCGGGCCGCGTGCTGCGCGACGCCGCCGGCCGGCCGCTGCGGCTGTCGGGCGTCTGCTGGGACGTCAGCGAGGCGCGCCGCCTGCGGCAGCAGCTGGAGGAGCAGCACGAGCTGCTGGCGGTGACGCTGCAGTCCATCGCCGACGCGGTGCTGACCACCGATGCCGCCGGCCGCGTGACCTGGCTCAACCCGGTGGCCCAGCGGCTGACGGGCTGGTCGGCCGCCGAGGCCTGCGGGCAGCCGGCCAGCCGCGTCTTCCTGGCCCAGTCCGAGGACGGCGGCGGGCCCCTGCCCGACCCGGTGCAGCGCTGCCTGATGACGGGCCGGCCCACGCGGCTGCCGGCCGGCGCCGTGCTGCTAGGCCGCGACGGCGGGCTGCGCGCGGTGGACGACTCGGTCGCCCCCATCCGCGACGCGGCGGGCCGCGTGCTCGGCGCGGTGCTGGTGTTCCGCGACGTGACCCAGCAGCGTCGCCAGTTCGACGAGATCCGCTGGCGGGCCAGCCACGACAGCCTGACCGGCCTCGTCAACCGGGCGGAGTTCGAGCAGCGCCTGGCGCGCAGCTTCGAGCGCGCCCGGCGCGAAGGCCGCCAGCACGTGCTGCTGGCCCTCGACCTGGACCGCTTCAAGCTCGTCAACGACCACTGCGGCCATGCCGCCGGCGACGAGGTGCTGCGCGAGATCGCCCAGCGGCTGGAGGCCGGCGTGCGGGGCCGCGACACCGTGGCGCGGCTGGGCGGCGACGAGTTCGCGGCCATCCTCGAGAACTGCACGCTGGACGAGGCCCGGCGCGTCGCGCAGAAGCTCTGCGACGCGATGGACCAGTACCGCTACGTGCATGGCGAGCAGCGCTTTCGCATCGGCGTGAGCATCGGCGTGGCGCCGCTGGACGGGCGCTGGCCCGACGCCGATGCGGCGCTGCGCGAGGCCGATGCCTGCTGCATGACGGCCAAGGAGCAGGGCCGCAACCGCGTGCAGGTCTGGGCGCGCGACGACGCCGCGCTGCGCGCCCATCAGAGCGAGCACCGCTGGGTCACGCGGCTGCAGCAGGCGCTGGACGAGGAGCGCTTCGAGCTCGACCTGCAGCGCGTGCTGCCGGCCCAGGGCCCGGACGACGGCCGGCTGCGCGGCGAGCTGCTGCTGCGCCTGCGCGAGCGCGACGGCAGCCGCGTGCTGCCGGGCGCCTTCATGCCGGCGGCCGAGCGCTTCCACCTCGCGCCGCGGCTGGACCGCTGGGTGCTGCGCCAGGCCGTCGCGCTGCTGCGCCGCGGCGGCGAGCCGCAGATCGCCAGCCTGTCGGTCAACGTGTCGGCGCTGACGCTGCAGGACGCCGCCTTCCACCAGGAGGCGCGCACGCTGCTGCTCGAACTCGGCGCGCAGCGCGCGGCGGCCCTGTGCCTGGAGATCACCGAGACGGCCGCCATCACCCAGCTCGGCGAGGCGGCCCGCTTCATCGGGCAGATGCGGGCCCTGGGCGCGCGCGTCGCGCTGGACGACTTCGGCGCCGGCGCCGCGTCCTACGGCCACCTGAAGGCGCTGCCGGTGGACCTGCTGAAGATCGACGGCCAGTTCGTGCGCGCACTGATGACCGACCCGCTGGACCAGGCCGCCGTGCGCGGCTTCGTCGACGTGGCGCGCACGCTCGGCCTGACGACGGTGGCCGAATGCGTCGAGACGCCCGAGGTGCTGCTGGAGCTGGTGCGCCTGGGCGTGGAGCAGGTACAGGGCTTCCTGTTGCACCGCCCGCAGCCGGTGGCCGAGCTGCTGGGGCTGGCGGCCGTGGCCTAGTTAGCCCGCCGGGCCGGACAGCTCGCCGGGCGCGCTGGCGGCTGGCTCGTCCTGCGGCTCGGGCTCGGGCCGGCGCGGCAGGCGCGCCAGCACCAGCGTGCCGCCGCCCGGCGCGGACAGCAGCTGCAGCGTGCCGCCCAGGCTCTCGATGCGGTAGCGCATGCCCAGCAAGCCGTGGTGGCCGGCGCCGACGGACTCGGGGTTGAAGCCCTGGCCGTCGTCGCGGATGCTGAGCTGCAGCCAGCCCTCGGCCTCGTCGAGGACCACGCGCACCTGGCTGGCCCTGGCGTGGCGCAGCACATTGGTCAGCGCCTCCTGCACGAGGCGGTACAGCGCCAGGCGGTCGGCGTCGTCGGTGGCGGTGTTGACGAGCTCCAGGCTGAGCTGCAGGCCCGAGCGCTGCGCGAACTCCTGGGTCAGGATCTCCAGCGCCGGGATCAGGCCGAGGTTGGACAGGGCCGAGGGGCGCAGGTCCTCGATGATGCGGCGCTTCAGCGCGATGCCCTGGTCGAGCAGCTCGCTCATGTGCACGAGGCGCTCGTCGATCTCGGGCGCGGCGGTGCGCGTCATGCGGCGGATGCGGGCGACGTCGAGCTTGGCCGCCGTCAGCAGCGCGCCGAGCTCGTCGTGCAGCTCGCGCGCCAGGTGGGCGCGCTCGTCCTCGCGCACGGTCTGCAGGTGGCGGGCCAGCTCGGTCAGCTCGGCGGTGCGGCGCACGACCTCGCCGTCCAGCCGGTCGCGTTCGCGGGCCAGCTCCTGCGCGTGCTCGCGCCGCGCCGCGTGCAGGGCCTCGTTGCGGCGCAGGAAGACGGCCAGGCCGAACAGGCTGAGCAGCGTCAGGCCGTGCACGCCGATGCGGCCGTAGGTCAGCGAGCGCAACACCGCGTCGCGGTCGCGCGCGATCTGCACGAGTTCGTTGCGGTCGAGCTGCTCGACGGCATCGCTGACGGCCTGCATCTTTTCGCGGCCGATGTCGGACTGCATCAGCCCCTGCCAGGCATCCGTCGAGCCCTCGCGGTAGAGCTTGACGACGAGCTGCAGCTCGGAGAGTTTCTCGTTGGCGCGCTGGGCCGCCTCGGCCACCAGGGCCTCCCACTCGGAGCTGGCGTACTGGCCGCGCAGCCGTGCCAGCGCGGCCGGCAGCTCGCGGGTGGCGAGCTGCAGCGGCGCGAGGTAGTTGTCGCGCCCGGTCAGCAGGAAGCCGCGCTGGGCGGTCTCGGCGTCGGTCAGCAGCTCGCGCAGGTGCAGGCCGTCGTTGCGCGCCAGGTGGCGGGCCTGGGCCTGGGTCAGCGCCGCGTCGGCGCCCCGGAAGGCCGCCTCGCTGACGCCCATGACGGCCGCCGCCGCCAGCGTGGCCAGGCCCAGCGCCAGGCCGCGATGGCGGCGCGCGCCCTCCAGCCAGGGGAGCACGCGGCGCAGCACGGTGACGGCTTCAGGCTGCGGCCGGGCGGGGCGCGTCATGCTCCGCCAGCTCGGCGCAATAGCTGATCAGGTCATCGAGCTCGTGGCTCTTGTCGAACACGCGTTCGGCCCCGAGGCTGGCGCAGCGGCGGCGCATCTCCTCGGTGGCGTAGTTCGTCAGCACGACGCGGCGCGCGCGCACGCCCAGCCGCTGGGCCGCCTGCAGCACGCCCAGACCCGTGCCCGAGCGCAGGAAGACGTCGACGATGAAGAGGTCGGCGCTGGCATCGGGGTCGCGGCTCATCCAGCGCACCGCGCCGGCCTCGTCGGGCACCGAGCCGACGACCTCGACCTGGGCCAGCTCTTCGAGCGTGGCCACCAGGTTCTCCAGGATCACCGGGCTGTCTTCGACGATGAAGGCTTTGAGTGCTGGCATGGCCGACGCAAGGCAGCGGAGGAGGGGATGGGGTGGGTTGCAAGTATGAACCGCTTCGGCAGCGGGCCGGCGGCGTGGGCGGCGCATCGCGCTGTAGGACTTGTCCTAGGCGCGGTTGCGGCTGTCGCGGCGGCGCCGCGCTGCTACGCTGGCGTCCCCTGTCAACCATTCCCGCCATGATCCGCATCGGCATCGTCGACGACCACGCCATCGTCCGTACCGGGCTGCGCCAGTTCCTGTCCGACCACGTCGACCTGCGCGTCACCGGCGAGGGTGCCAGCGGCAAGGACGCTCTCGAGATGGCCCGCGGCGGCGAGGTGGACGTGCTGCTGCTCGACATCTCCATGCCCGACCAGAGCGGCGTGGACGCGCTGGCCGCCATCAAGGCGCGCTTCCCCGAGCTGCCGGTGCTGATCCTGAGCGGCTTCCCCGAGGCGCACTACGCGACGACGCTGCTGCGCCAGGGCGCCAGCGGCTATCTGAACAAGGAATGCGACCCGGAGGAGATCGCCAACGCGATCCGCCTCGTGGCGCGCGGGCGGCGCTACATCAGCCCGGCCGTGGCCGAGCAGCTGGCCGACAGCGTCGTCGGCGGCAGCCCCGGCACGCCGCCCGACAAGCCGCTGCACGAGGCGCTGTCGGAACGCGAGTTCCAGGTCTTCCTGCGCCTGGCCCAGGGCGAGACGGTGGGCCATATCGCCGAGGCGCTGTTCCTCAGCGTGAAGACGGTCAGCACCTACCGCACGCGCGTGCTCGAGAAGCTCAGGCTGCAGACCAACAGCGACCTGACCTATTACGCGCTGAAGAACGGGCTGATCCAGTAGAGCCCCGAACAGCTTGTCGGCGGTCAATCCGGCGGAGCGCCTCCGGGCTGTCGGATCAGGCCGACAGGGCCGCGTCCAGGATCTGCGCCGCCTGCGGCACGGCCGTCGTGCCCAGCAGCCGGCCATCGCCGCCGAAGCGCGTCGCGACGAAGGCATCGGCCGCGGCCGTCGACGACTGCTCGCGCATCAGCAGCGCCTGCGCGCACAGCACCAGGCCCTGGGCGACGCGGCGGGCCTGGGGCTCCAGCGCGGCGGGGGCGCCCGTCAGCAGCTGGCGCAGCGCCCGGGCCTCGGCCTTGACCGGCGCGTCGGGGCTGGCGGCGAAGCCGTCGAGCAGGGCCAGCGCCACGTCCGGTTCGCGGGCCACGGCGCGCAGTACGTCCAGCGCCATCACATTGCCCGAGCCTTCCCAGATCGAGTTGACCGGCGCCTCGCGGTAGAGCCGCGCCAGCACGCCGTCCTCGACATAGCCGTTGCCGCCCAGCAGTTCCATGGCCTCGCCGCTGCATTCGATGGCGCGCTTGCAGACCCAGAGCTTGGCGGCCGGCGTCATCAGCCGCTGCCAGCCGGGCTCGGCGTGCTCGAAGCCACGCGCCAGGCGCAGCATCAGCCGCATCGCGGCCTCGCTCTCCAGCGCGAGGTCGGCCAGCACGGTCTGCATCAGCGGCTGCTCGGCCAGCAGCCGGCCGAAGGCGCTGCGCTCGCGCGCGTTGTGCAGGGCCTGCACGAAGCCGGCGCGCAGCAGCGCGGCGCTGCCGATGACGCAGTTCAGCCGCGTGTAGCCGGCCATCTCGATCAGCGTCGGGATGCCGCGGCCCTCGTCGCCCAGGCGCTGCGCCCAGGCGCCGTGGAACTCGACCTCGCCGCTGGCGTTGCTGCGGTTGCCGAGCTTGTCCTTGAGGCGCATGACCTGCACCGCGTTGCGCGCGCCGTCGGGCGTGTGGCGCGGCAGCCAGAAGCAGGTCGGGCCGGCGTCGGTGCGGGCGAGCACGAGGTGGGCGTCGCTGCCGGGGGCCGAGAAGAACCATTTGTGGCCGCTGATGGCATAGCTGCCGTCGGCCTGCTCGACGGCGGTCGTCTGCACGCGGCGCAGGTCGGAGCCGCCCTGCTTCTCGGTCATGCCCATGCCGACCCAGATTGAGGCCTTGTCGGCCAGCGGCAGGTCGCGCGGGTCGTGCTCGCGGCTGAAGAAGCGCTCGCGCAGCGGCGCGAACAGCTCGGGCTGCTTCTGCAGCACCGGAATGGCGGCCTGCGTCATCGTCGCCGGGCACAGCGAGCCGGCCTCGACCTGGCCGTGCAGATAGCAGCCGGCCGCAAAGGCGGCCCAGCGGCCCGGCGTGTCGGTGGCGTACACGTCGCCGACCAGGCCCTGGCGCCGGTACAGCGCGAGCAGCGCATGCCAGCTCGGGTGGAAGTCCACCGCGTCGATGCGCCGGCCGCGCGCGTCGAGCTGGCGCAGCACGGGGCCGTGGCGGTTGGCGTCGCGGGCGAGCTGGGCGGTCTCGTCGCTGCCGAGCTCGGCGCCGTAGCGCGTCAGCGGCTCGACGGCCTGGGGCGCCTGGGCGCGCAGCGCGGCCAGCAGGGCGGGGTCGGTAGCCAGCAGGTTGCGGCCCACCCATTCGTCGACGAGGTTGTCGGAAGCGGTCATCAATCCGTGACTCCGGGTTCGGCCATCAGCCGGCCCTGGCCGGCGCGCCGGGCCTCGTAGAGCGCCGTCTCGGCGCGGCGCTGCAGGTCGGGCAGGCCGCGGTCGCCGGGGCGCAGCCGGCCCCAGCCGGCGCTGAAGCTCAGGGGCTGGCCCAGCTCGGCCGGCGCGCGCCCGGCCAGCGCGGCGCGCAGCCGCGCGTCCAGCGCGATCGGGCCTTCGGGCAGGCAGCGTGCCATCAGCACGCCGAACTGCTCGCCGGCCAGTCGCCCGGCCAGGTCGCCCAGGCGCATCTGGGCCTGCACGCAGCTCGCGAACAGCGCCAGCGCACGGTCGGCCACGTCGGGGCCGCGCTCGGCGAGCAGGGCCGGGAAGTTGTCCAGCTCGAAGACCATCAGCGCCAGCGGCTCGTCGTAGCGGCGTGCCATCGAGATCAGGTCCACCGAGCGCTGCGTGAACGCGGCGTTGTCGATGAGGCCGGTCAGCCCGTCGGTCTGGGCCAGCCGCGCGAGTTCGGCCTCGGTCTGGCTGCGCCAGGCCAGCAGCAGCATCGGCAGCAGCAACAGCAGCGCGAGCTGGCCGGCCAGGCCGAGCAGCAGATCGGGCCAGGCCAGGCTGCCCAGGGCCAGGCCGGTGACGGCGGCGCGCCAGGCGATGGCCGCCAGCAGCGGCAGCACCGCGATCAGGCCGAGCAGCCGCCAGCGCCGGCTGTTCAGGCCCTGCAGCACGCTGTTGCGGCCGGGCCGCTCCAGCAACACGCCCAGCCAGGCGAGCTGGGCGGCGATGACGAGATCGGCCAGCGCCTGGGCGGCGGCGCGGTCGCGCCACAGCAGCGCGTGCGCGGCGGCCAGCACGGCGGGCGCGGCCGTCATCAGGCGGCGGCCGGGCTGGGGCGAGAACCACTGCGCCAGCGCCCACCACAGCGCCGACAGGCCGGCGCTGATCGCGGCCAGGCCCAGCGTCTGCACGCCATGCGGCGGCGCCAGGCGGCCGCCGAAGATCGGGCTCAGCAGCGCCAGGCCCAGCGTCAGCACGGCGAGGCCGCACTGGGCCCAGCGCCCGCCGGCATTGGCGTCGCGCCAGCCGATCAGCGTGATCAGCACCAGCGCCGCGGCCAATGCCTGCATCGGCATCAGCGTGAACAGCGCGTCGGTGAAGGTCATTTGCGCACCGGGATGGGCGTCTCGCGCGGCACCGGCACGGCCGTCACGCTGTTCTGCGGCGAGCCGTCGATGAGGCGGTCGGAGTAGGTCAGGTAGACCAGGGTGTTGCGCGCCGGGTCCACCAGCCGCACGATGCGCAGCCGCTTGAAGACGAGGGAGATGCGCTCGCTGAACACCTCCTCCTGGCGGGGCAGGGGCTGGCCGATCTGGACGGGCCCGACCTGGCGGCAGGCGATGGAGGCCTCGGACTTGTCCTCGGCGATGCCCAGCGCACCCTTGATGCCGCCGGTCTTGGCGCGCGACACATAGCAGGCCACGCCCTGCACCTTGGGGTCGTCGTAGGCGTCGACGACGATCCTGTGGTCGGGGCCGATGAGCTTGAAGGCGGTGTCGACGGCACCGATGGGCTCGGCCCGGGCCGGTGCCGCGGCGGCGAGCAGCAGGAGGATGAGGGCGGCTGGCTTCATCGGGCCAGTCTAGGGCGAAATCCGCGCCGCGCAGGGCTCTGGCAGACAATGGCTCCCCGCATTGCCAGGAGGCCCCATGAACCGACCGACCCTGTTGATCCTGTCCGCCACCGCGCTGCTGCTGGCCCAGGCCGCCCAGGCCGCCGCCAAGCCCTGCGACGAGCTCAAGGCCGAGATCGCTGCCAAGCTCGACGAGAAGGGCGTCAAGAACTACGAGATCGCCGCCGTCGAGAACGACAAGGTGGGCGAGGCCAAGGTCATCGGCAGCTGCGACGGCGGCACGAAGAAGCTGACCTACCTGCGCAAGTGAGGTGGCTGCCTTGACGAGCCTCTACCTCGACCATCTCGCGACGCTGCGGCGCCAGGCCGAAGCCGCGCTGGAGCGCAGCGGCCACGACGCGCTGCTGATCGCCTCCGGCATCGAGAAGTACGCCTTTCTCGACGACCGGCCCTATCTCTTCCAGCCCAACCCGCACTTCAAGCACTGGCTGCCGCTGCCCCAGCATCCGCACTGCTGGCTGGCCGTGCGGCCGGGCCGCAAGCCGCGCGTCGTCTACTACCAGCCCGACGACTACTGGCATGTGCCGCCCAGCGCGCCCGGCGGCGAGTGGGTGGAGGCGGTCGAGCTCGTCGTCATCCGCGAGCCCGAGGACGCCGCGCAGGCGCTGGCCGACCTCGTCACGCCGCGCGCCGCCATCCTGGCCGAGGCCGATGCGGCCCTGCCCGGGCTGGTGCCCAACAACCCCGAGGCGCTGCTGAACCTGCTGCACTGGGCGCGGGGCGTGAAGACGCCCTACGAGCTGGCGCAGCTGCGGGCCGCATCGCGCCGCGCGGCGCCGGCCCACATCGCCGCGCGCGAGGCCTTCCTGGCCGGCGCCAGCGAGGCCGAGATCCACCGCGCCTATCTCGTCGCCAGCGGCCACACCGACCGCGACCTGCCCTACGGCAACATCGTCGGCCTCAACGAGCATGCCGCGGTGCTGCACTACCAGTACCAGGACCAAGCCCGGCCCGCCGAATCGCGCAGCTTCCTGATCGACGCCGGCGCCCAGGTCAACGGCTATGCCAGCGACATCACGCGCACCTGGGTCGCGTCGGGCCATGCCGAGTTCGCGGACCTGATCGCCGCGATGGAGGGCGCGCAGCTCGGCCTCGTCGACGAGGTGCGCGAGGGCGTGGACTACCGCGACATCCACCTCAGCGCCCACCGCCGCACCGCGCGCGTGCTGCGCGAGGCCGGCATCGTCGCGATGGGCGAGGAGGCCATGGTGGCCGAGGGCGTGACCAAGCCCTTCTTCCCGCACGGCATCGGCCATCTGCTGGGCCTGCAGGTGCACGACGTCGGCGGCTTCATGGCCAGCGAGACCGGCGGCGTGGCGGACAAGCCCGAGGGCCACCGCTATCTGCGCCTGACGCGCCCGCTGCAGGCCGGCATGGTGGTCACCATCGAGCCGGGCCTCTACTTCATCCCGACGCTGCTGAAGCAGCTGCGCGCATCGCCGCAGGCCGCGCTGGTGGACTGGGCGCGCGTCGAGCGCCTGGCGCGCTACGGCGGCATCCGCATCGAGGACGACGTGGTCTGCCGGGCCGGCGGCGAGGCGCCGGAGAACCTCACGCGGGACGCGTTCGCGGCGCTGGGCTGAGCGCGGCCAGCAGCCCGGCGCAGCCAGCCTCGACGAGATCCAGCACGCGCTCGAAGTCCTCGGCCTCGCCGTAGTAGGGGTCGGGCACCTGGCGCCTGCCGACGCTCGGCGCATGGGCCAGCAGCAGCTTGAGCTTGTGCCTGTGCGCTGGCGGGCACAGGCGCTGGGCGTTGGCGAGGTTGTCGTCGTCCATGGCCTAGATGTGTATAAGAGACGGCCAGCACGAGGTCGAAGCGCTCGAAGTCCGCCGCCTGCAGCTGGCGGGCGCGCAGTGCGCCGAGGTCGTAGCCGCGGCGCAGCGCATGGGCCTGGCTGCGCGCGTCGGGCGGCTCGCCGGCGTGGTAGCCCTGCGTGCCGGCCGAGTCCACTTCGATGTGCAGCCCGGCCGCCGCCAGCCTGGCGCGCATGACGCCCTCGGCCGTCGGGCTGCGGCAGATATTGCCCATGCAGAAGAACAGGATGCGGCGGACGCTCATGGCGAAACGCCCAGACCGAGCCGCCGGCACAGCTCCAGCGTCAGCGCGCTCTGGTTCAGCGTGTAGAAGTGGATGCCCGGCGCGCCGCCGTCGATCAGGCGCTCGCACAGCCGCGTGACGACGTCCAGGCCGAAGGCGCGGATGGCGGCGGCGTCGTCCATGAAGCCTTCCATCTTCATCTGCACCCAGCGCGGGATCTCGATGCCGTCGCGCTGCGCGAACTGCGCGATGCGGCCGTAGTTGTGGAAGGGCATGATGCCCGGCACGATGGGCTGGGTGACGCCCAAGCGGCGGGCCTCGTCGACGAAATGGAAGTAGGCGTCGGCGTTGAAGAAGAACTGCGTGATCGCGCCGTCGGCGCCGGCGCGCATCTTGTCGGCGAAGTGCTGCAGGTCCTTGGCGGCATAGCGCTGCTGCGGGTGCACCTCGGGGTAGGCGGCGACCTCGATATGCCAGTCCGGCCCTTGCGTCTCGCGGATGAAGGCGACCAGCTCGGACGCGTAGCGGAACTCGCCCGCCGTGGCCGTGCCGCTGGGCAGGTCGCCGCGCAGCGCGACGACGCGGTGGATGTCCTGGGCGCGGTAGGTCGCGAGGATCTCGGCGATGTTCTCGCGCGTGGAGCCCACGCAGGAGAGATGAGGCGCGGCCTCGAAGCCGGCGGCGGCGATGTCCATCACCGCGCCGAGGGTCTTGTCGCGGGTGGAGCCGCCGGCGCCGTAGGTGACGCTGAAATACTGCGGCGCCAGCGCGCCCAGCTCGCGCACGACGGTCTTGAGCTTTTCGACGCCGACCGGCGTGTTGGGGGGAAAGAATTCGAACGAGACGGAAGTGCTCATCGGGACGCGTGTAGAAAGAATTCGCGGTTGCCATCACCGCCGGTGATGGGGCTGTCGAAATAGTCCAGCACCTTGAGGCCGAGGGCCGTGCAGGCCAGGCGCACGCGGGCTTCCAGTCGCGGGTAGTCGGCCTCGTCCTTGACGAGGCCGCCCTTGCCCAGGGCTTGTGGCCCCAGCTCGAACTGCGGCTTGATGAGCACGAGCAGATGGCCGTGCACCTCCAGCCAGGGCAGCAGCTCCGGGAGGCTGCCCACCATGGAAATGAAACTCAGGTCGCCGACGACGAGGGTGAAGCCGCCCGTCGGCGCATGCGGGCGCAGCAGGTCCAGCTCGCGCACATGCATGCCTTCCAGCGCCGTCACGCGCGCGTCGGCCTGCAGCCGCGGGTGCAACTGGCCGTGGCCCACGTCGACGCCGACGACATGGCGGGCACCATGCGCGAGCAGGCAGTCGGTGAAGCCGCCCGTGCTCTGGCCGACGTCCAGCACGGTGTGGCCGGCGACGTCGAAGCCGCTGCGCTTGAGCGCCCCTTCCAGCTTGAGTCCGCCGCGCGATACATAGCGCAGCTCCGCGTCGTCGGTGACGCGCAGCTGGGCCGTGTCGGGCAGGTCTTCGCCGGCCTTCCTCAGCGCGGCCCAGCCGGTGGGCGAGGCCCATTCGGCCGCGCCGTTGGCGATCAGGCGCTGGGCCACCGAGCGGGTCGGCGCGAGGCCCTGGGCGACGAGGAGCTGGTCAGCGCGCATCAATACCGGTAGGTGTCGGGCTTGTAGGGGCCCTGCTTGGACACGCCGATATAGGCGGCCTGCTCCTCGGTCAGCTCGGTCAGCTGCGCGTTCAGCGTGGTCAGCTGCAGGCGGGCGACCTTCTCGTCGAGGTGCTTGGGCAGCACATAGACCTTGCCGATGTCGTAGGCGTTCTGGTGCGCGAACAGCTCGATCTGCGCGATGGTCTGGTTCGCGAACGAGCTGGACATGACATAGCTCGGGTGGCCCGTGCCGCAGCCCAGGTTCACGAGGCGGCCCTTGGCCAGCAGGATGATGCGCTTGCCCGGCTTGCCATCAATACCGGGGAAGATGACGTGGTCCACCTGGGGCTTGATCTCTTCCCACTCGTACTTCTCGAGCGAGGCGACGTCGATCTCGTTGTCGAAGTGGCCAATGTTGCAGACGATGGCGTTGTTCTTCATCGCGGCCATGTGCTCGTGGCGGATGACGTTCTTGTTGCCGGTGGTCGTCACGAAGATGTCGGCCTTGTCGGCGGCGAACTCCATTGTCACGACGCGGTAGCCCTCCATCGCGGCCTGCAGCGCGCAGATGGGGTCGATCTCGGTGACCCAGACCTGGGCCGACAGCGCGCGCAGCGCCTGGGCCGAGCCCTTGCCCACGTCGCCGTAGCCGGCCACGACGGCGATCTTGCCGGCCACCATCACGTCGGTGGCGCGCTTGATGCCGTCCACCAGGCTTTCGCGGCAGCCGTAGAGGTTGTCGAACTTGCTCTTCGTGACCGAGTCGTTCACGTTGATGGCACGGAACAGCAGCGTGCCCTTGGCCGACATTTCCTTCAGGCGGTGCACGCCCGTCGTCGTCTCTTCCGTCACGCCGATGATCTCGGCGCTCTTGCGGGTGTACCAGCTGCCGTCCTCGGCGAGCTTCTTCCTGATGGCCGCGAACAGGATGCGCTCCTCCTCGCTGCCGGGGTTGGCCAGCACCGAGAGATCCTTCTCGGCCTTCTGGCCCAGGTGCATCAGCAGCGTCGCGTCGCCGCCATCGTCCAGGATCATGTTGGGGCCTTCGCCGGCCTCGCCCTTGCCGGCGAACTCGAAGATGCGGTGGGTGTAGTCCCAGTAGTCCTCCAGCGTCTCGCCCTTGTAGGCGAACACCGGCGTGCCGACGGCGGCCAGCGCCGCGGCCGCGTGGTCCTGGGTCGAGAAGATGTTGCAGGAGGCCCAGCGCACCTCGGCGCCCAGGGCCTGCAGCGTCTCGACCAGCACGGCCGTCTGGATGGTCATGTGCAGCGAACCGGCCACGCGTGCGCCCTTGAGCGGCTGGCTGGCGGCGTATTCCTTGCGGATGGCCATCAGCGCCGGCATCTCGTGCTCGGCGATGCGGATTTCCTTGCGGCCCCAGTCGGCGAGCGACAGGTTCTTGACGATGTGTTGGGCGGCGGCAGTCATGCGGGCTCCTTCAAGCGAATGAAGCCGCTGGCGGTCGACGGGTGGGGCATTCCTCACCCGGGCACGGACGGCCAGCGGGTGAGCGCAGTTGCAGGGGGCTGGACTTCCGAGCCTGGCCTCGAGCTGAGGTTGCAACGCTCCTCGGAAGAGGCGGCATTCTAGCCGGCGGCGCTGCGCAACAGCGTGATGTCCTCCCGCGGCGGCGCGCCGAACAGCCGCCGGTACTCGCGGCTGAACTGCGACGGGCTCTCGTAGCCGACGCGGCGGGCGGCGCTGGCGGCCAGGTTCGGCCATATGCGCGCGCCGGACGGCAGCATGCTGCGCATCGACGGCAGCCCGGCCCATGTCCGCGAGGCCTGCGACGCCAGCCTGCAGCGCCTGGGCGTGGAGCGCATCGATCTCTACTGCCAGCACCGCGTCGACAAGACCGTGCCCATCGAGGAGACGGTCGGCGCGATGCCGTCGACGCGCTGCTGCGCCGGCACGCCGTGGCCGGCCTGCGCTACCCGGCGGCGCAGATCGGGGCGGTGAACGCTTAGCGGCCCGGCGCCTCAATCGCCGGCGCGCCGCGCGGCCAGGTAGGCGGCCTGCACCGTCCGGGCCAGCAGGCGCTGCCCCGTCAGGCTGGGGTGCACGTCGCAGGCGGTGAGGCTGGCCGCGCTGCCGTTGAGCAGGCCGGCCTTGCAGGTGTTGCCGGCCGCGAAGGGCCTGGCCGCCGCCTTGTAGAAGGCCGTGAACGCATCGGCCACGACCGCGCCATTGGCGGCGGCCGCGCCGGCTAGGGCCTGGTTGAGGGCGATGGACAGGCCGGTCTGGGCCGGGTCGCTGTAGTCGAGCGAGTAGTAGTTCACCACCATCAGCACGCCCTTGAAGCCGGAGGCGCGCAGATTGCTCAGGATGGTGTTCAGGTTGCCGTACACGGCCGCCAGGGCCGCGGGCAGGCCCGCCTGTATGCAGGCCGGGTCGCCCTTGCAGGCGGCCTGGAGCAGGAAGCCGTCGTTGGCCCCCAGGCTCAGCGTGACCAGGCGGGTGTTGCGGTGGGCGGCCAGAAAGCTGCGCGCGAACTCCATCTGGGTGCCGGCGTAGCGCTCATGCAGTGGGAAGCTGGCGCGGTAGCTGCGGCAGCCGTTGTCCGGCACGGTCGCCGACAGGAAGGAGGCCGAGGTCTCGCCGGGGCAGGAAGGGTTGCTGGCGTCCAGGTGCAGCGCATGCCCCGCGATCTCCGGGTAGCCCAGGAAGTTCTCGGGGTTGACCCAGGCATAGCCGTCCTGCTCGATGTAGCCGAAGACCACGCTGTCGCCGAGCGAGAGCATGGGGGCCTTGCCGTCGTCGGCCAGGGCCAGGGCCGAAGTGCCGATCATGAGCAATGCCGTTGCGCTACGAGCGATGCGGCGCGCGGCGCGCGCCAGCGGGCTGCTGGTGGTGGTCATGGGAGCTGCCTCTTTGGGTGGATGTTTGAGGCCGGCTCGCGACCGTCGCGAGAGGTCTCCGGCCCGACCATGCGACGCCCGCCGGGCCGCAACCAGCGGGCAAACCCTTTCTTCTGTGGGCAGCGCCTTCAGCCGAGGCCGAGGAAGCCGGCCAGCCGCTGTTCCTCGTCGGCCAGCACGGCCCTGAACCCGGCATCGCGCGGCGCGCGGCCGGCCACATAGCCGTACTCCACCCGCAGTTGGCCCTCCTTGACGCCCGCATTGGCCCAGCCGATGACCTGGTCCCGCCACAGCAGCGGCAGCGCGTAGTGGCCGCGCACGCGCTTGGTCGCCGGCGTGTAGGCCTCGAAGCGGTAGGCCCAGCCCCACAGCAGCTCGAAGCGGCGGCGGTCCCAGACGACCGGGTCGAAGGGGGCCAGCAGCCGCACCTGGCCCGGGATGCGCCAGCCGCGCGTCGGGTCCTCGTCGGCCGGCCAGTACCAGTCCGTGCCGTCGACACTGGCGTGGGCCAGGCGCTCCTTCGCGCGCTGCAGCGTCGGCTTGCGCAGCGACTCCCACTGGTGGGCGGCGTTGAAGAGCATGTGGATGAGCTGGGACAGGCTGCCGGCCGGCAGCGGCGCGTATTTCTGCACGAGGGTGTCGGCCATCGCGTCCATCGCCGCCTGCGGGTCGGGGTGGGGCGCCCAGGGCGGGGCGAGCGCATAGACCCGTGTGCCGCTGTCGCGCCGCACGACGTCGAGGTGGCCGCGGTAGTGCAGGCCGTCGAGCAGCTCGGTCGAGAGCCGGCTGTTGCCGCCGAACCAGTTCCTCACCGGTCCGTGGTCCAGCGCCGCGTCGACATCGGCCGGGTGGGCCTCGCCCAGGCGCCCGACCTCGGCCAGCACCGCGTCGGCGAGCTTCCAGCGCGCCTTGTCCCAGACGCGGCGCGCCGTGCGCGGGTGCATCAGCGCGCGCAGCGCGGGCGTGACGAAGCCGTAGTTGATGAAGAAGTCCTCCTGCAGCGGCAGGCGCGGGTAGCGGCGCTCCAGGTCGCCGGCCCGGTAGCTCTTGACGCGGTGGCGCAGCGTCAGGTCCTGGGCGCGGGCCGGGGCGCGCAGCGGGTCGGCCTGCACGAAGCCGCCGAGCTTCTCGACGGCCTTCAGCAGCGTCGTCGGCGTGAAGAGGCTGCGCGCGACCGCGTGGCGGCGCAGGGCGGGGAGGTCAACGGCTGTCGGCATCGGGGGCTTGCTTGCGGGCATACATGTCGGCGTCGGCGTGCCTGAGCAGGGATTCGGTGTGCTGGCCGTCGTCGGGGTAGACGGCGATGCCGATGCTGGCGCAGACCGCCTGGCCGGCCGGCGCGGCGCCGGCCAGGCTGTCCAGCGGCCGCCGCAGCGCCGCCTCCAGATGCTGCCGGATGGCCTCGGCCTCGGCACGGTCGTCGACCGATTCCAGCAGCAGCACGAACTCGTCGCCGGCATAGCGGGCCACGAGGTCGCCGCTGCGCACGCCGGCGCGCAGGCGCTGGCCGACCTCCTGCAGCACCGCGTCGCCGACGCCATGGCCGAAGCGCTGGTTGATGTCCTCGAAGCGCTCGAAGTCGATGAACATCACGGCGAAGGGGCGGCGGTCGCCGCGGCGGCGCTGCCGCAGGATGCGGTCCTCGATGCGGTGCAGGATGGCGCTGCGGTTGGACAGGCCGGTGAGCTGGTCGGTGCGCAGCCGGCGCTGCATGTCGGCGAAGCTGCGCGCGAGCTCGCCGAGTTCGTCGTTGCGGTGCACCTCGGGCGGCTCGTCCAGCATGCCGTCGCCGACGCGCCGTGCCGTGTCGGCCAGCCGGCGCAGCTCGCGCGAGACGATGCCGAGCACGGCCCAGCCCAGGGCCAGCACGATGGCGGCGCCCGCGGCGGCCAGCAGGCCGGCATGCACGAAGCCGCGCTGCAGGCCGACCAGGAAGTCGGACCGCGGCACGGCGACGACGATGGTCCAGTCCAGCCCCAGCGCCGGGTCCAGGCGCGCGAAGCCCAGCATCACGCGGTGGCCGCCGCGGTCGGCGAAACCGGCCGTGCGCGGCGCCGTGCCCAGCGCCCCGGGGCCGGCCGTGGCGCTCAGGTGGCGGACGGCGTCGTAGGCATCGGCGACGAGGGCGTCGCTGCTCTGGTTCGCGTTCAGCCGCGCCAGGTCGCCGCCGCCCGGCGGCGACTTCATGGGGGCGCCGCGCGAGACGCCGACGAGCCGGCCGTCGGCCTCGACGACCATCGCGACGGCGTTCTCGCTCAGCGTCACGCGCGACAGCAGCGCGCTGACCTGGCGCAGCGGCAGGTCGGTCGCGACGACGCCCTCGGTCTCGCCGGCCGCGTTGCCGATGCGCTTGGTGCGGGTGGTGACGAGGTCGCGGGCCTTGAAGTCGATATAGACCGGCGACCAGGCCAGCGGCTGGGTGCCGGCCAGCGCGGCCCGGTACCAGGGGCGCTCGCTGGCCTCGAAGATGCTGTCCTCGCCGACCGGCGAGCGCAGCGTGCCGCGGATGCCGCTGAGCCGGTAGATCGTGCGCGGGCCGCCGTCGCCGGTGCGCAGCCTCAGCTCGGCCTCCTGTTCGGAGAAGCGCCACAGGCCGATGAAGTGGCCGTGGCGGTCGCCGTAGTAGACATAGTTGTTCGGGTCGCGGTGCACCGAGGTGGCGAGCCAGAAGCGCTCGCGCAGCGTGGCCAGCTCCTGCTCCGGCCCGCCCTCGGGTGCGGGCAGGCCGGTCGGGAAAGCGACCTCCAGCACCGCGTCGGCGCCGCCGACGTGGCGGGCCAGCGAGGCGCCGATGCGGTTCACGGCCTCGGCCACCAGCTGGCCGCACAGCGTGTCCACCGTGTCGCGCCCGGCCCGCCACGACAGCGTGCCCATCAGCAGCACCAGGCCCAGCACCAGCACGACATAGGGCAGCGTGAGCAGGCTGCGCAGGCTGAGACGGTCGGCCAGGGTTCTGATCGGCAAGGGCGGCTCCCGCAGCGGTTCGAGGGCAGGCACAGGTTAGCAGTGCGCCCGACGGCCGGCACTAGAATTCAAGGTTGCCCTGCGCCTCCCGCAGCCGCTCATTCAAGGAAATCACCGTGTTCATCTCCAACGCCTATGCCCAGGCCGCCCCGGCCGCCGCCAGCCCAGAGTCCGGCCTGCTCGGCATGCTGCCCCTGGTGCTGATGTTCGTCGTGCTCTATTTCGTCATGATCCGGCCGCAGATGAAGCGCCAGAAGGAGCAGAAGGCCATGATCGAGGCGCTGGCCAAGGGCGACGAGGTCGTCACGGCCGGCGGTGTCATCGGCAAGATCGCCAAGCTGGGCGACAACTTCGTCCACCTCGAAGTGGCCAGCGGCGTCGAGCTGCAGGTCCAGCGCGGCGCCATCACCCAGGTTCTCCCTAGGGGCAGCTTGAAGTAAGCCGGCCCGGCGTCACCTCCGGCGGCGCTAACAAGGAAGTCTCATGAACCGCTATCCGTTCTGGAAGTACGCGATCCTGCTCGTCGCGCTGCTGATCGGCACCCTCTACACCCTGCCCAATCTGTTCGGCGAGGCGCCGGCCGTGCAGGTGTCTTCGGCCAAGGTCACCGTCAAGATCGACACTGCGCTGCAGAGCCGCATCGAGGCGGCTCTGAAGGACGCCGGCGTCCAGGCGGACTATGTGCAGTTCGACGGCAATTCCATCAAGGCCCGCTTCGGCGACACCGACACCCAGCTCAAGGCCAAGGACGCCATCAGCAAGGCGCTGAACGCCGACCCGGCCGAGCCGACCTATATCGTCGCGCTGAACCTGCTGTCGCGTTCGCCGCGCTGGCTGTCGGCCCTGCATGCCGACCCGATGTACCTGGGCCTGGACCTGCGCGGCGGCGTGCACTTCCTGATGCAGGTCGACATGAAGGCGGCCCTGACGAAGAAGGCCGAGGCGCTGACCGGCGACGTGCGCTCCCTGCTGCGCGAGAAGAACATCCGCCATGCCGGCATCACCCGCGAGGGCAACACCGTGCTGGTGGCCTTCCGCGATGCCGAGCAGCGCGCTGCTGCCGTCGAGCTGCTGAAGAACCAACTGCCCGACGTCATCTGGACGCCGCAAGGCGAGGGCAGCGAGCTGCAGCTGACCGGCGGCCTGAGCCCCAAGGCCCAGATCGCCGTGCAGGACGCGGCCATCAAGCAGAACATCACGACGCTGCACAACCGCGTCAACGAGCTCGGCGTGTCCGAGCCCGTCATCCAGCAGCAGGGCGCCGACCGCGTCGTCGTGCAGCTGCCCGGCGTGCAGGACACCGCCAAGGCCAAGGACATCATCGGCCGCACCGCCACGCTGGAGCTGCGCATGGTGGACGACAGCGCCGAGGCGCTGGAGGCGCTGAAGGGCAACGGCCCCGTGCCCTTCGGCACCGAGCGCTTCATGGACCGCGGCTTCGGCCCCATCATCGTCAAGCGCCAGGTCATCCTGACCGGCGACAACCTGAACGACGCCCAGCCCGCCTTCGACGAGAACCACCAGCCCGCCGTGGCGCTGACCGTCGACGCCAAGGGCGCGCGGCTCATGAAGGAGACCTCGCGCGAGAACATCGGCAAGCGCATGGCCATCCTGATCTTCGAGAAGGGCAAGGGCGAGGTCGTCACGGCGCCCAAGATCAACTCCGAGCTGGGCAACCGTTTCCAGATCACCGGCGCGATGACGACGCAGGAGGCCAGCGACACGGCCCTGCTGCTGCGCGCCGGCTCGCTGGCCGCGCCGATGGAGATCATCGAGGAGCGCACCATCGGCCCGAGCCTGGGCAAGGAGAACATCGAGAAGGGCATCGCCAGCGTCAGCTGGGGCTTTGCCGCGGTCGCGGTGTTCATGTGCATCTACTACCTGCTGTTCGGCCTGTTCTCGTCGCTGGCCCTGGGCCTGAACCTGCTGCTGCTGATCGCGGCGCTGTCGCTGATGCAGGCCACGCTGAGCCTGCCGGGCATCGCGGCCATCGCGCTGGTGCTGGGCATGGCCATCGACTCCAACGTGCTGATCAACGAGCGCGTGCGCGAGGAACTGCGCGGCGGCGCCTCGCCCCAGCAGGCCATCCACCTCGGCTACGAGCGCGCCTGGGCCACCATCCTGGACTCCAACGTGACGACGCTGATCGCCGGCGTGGCGCTGCTGGTGTTCGGCTCCGGCCCGATCAAGGGCTTTGCCGTCGTGCACTGCCTGGGCATCCTGACCTCGATGTTCTCGTCCGTCGTGTTCTCGCGCGGCCTCGTGAACCTCTGGTACGGCCGCCAGAAGAAGCTCAAGAGCGTCTCCATCGGGCAGATCTGGAAGCCCGAGGCCGAGACGACCGAAGCCGCCAAGGCCTGAGAAAGCAAACGATGGAACTCTTTCGCATCAAGCGCGACCTGCCGCTGATGAAGCATGCGTTGGTCTTCAACGCGATCTCCTTCATCACCTTCGCCGCCGCCGTGTTCTTCCTGGTCACGCGCGGCCTGCACTTCTCGATCGAATTCACCGGCGGCACCGTCATCGAGGTGGCCTACCCGCAGGCGGCCGAGATCGAGAAGACCCGCCTCGTCGTCGAGAAGATGGGCTTCGGCGAAGTGCAGGTGCAGAACTTCGGCAGCTCGCGCGACGTGATGATCCGCCTGCCGGTGCGCGGCGACGTCAAGCAGACCGAGCTGGTCGGCAAGGTCTTCGGCGAGCTGTGCACGGCCGAGTCCGGCACGGTCAGCGAGCACCAGGAGGTCACGCCCCAGGGCGAGCAGGTCAGTAAGCAGATCTGCAAGAAGACGGACGGCGCCGAGCCGATCAAGCTGTCGCGCTCCGAGGTCGTCGGCCCGGCCGTCGGCGCCGAGCTGGCCTGGGACGCGGCGCGCGCGCTGGGCGTGACCATCCTCGGCATCATGATCTACCTGGCCATCCGCTTCGAATGGAAGTTCGCGCTGGCCGGCATCATCGCCAACCTGCACGACGTGGTCATCATCCTGGGCTTCTTCGCCTTCTTCCRGTGGGAGTTCTCGCTGGCGGTGCTGGCGGCGGTGCTGGCGGTGCTGGGCTATTCGGTCAACGAATCCGTCGTCATCTTCGACCGGGTGCGCGAGGCCTTCCGCAAGTTCCGCAAGATGAACACCCACGAGGTCATCGACCACGCGATCACGTCGACGATGAGCCGCACCATCATCACCCACGGCTGCACCCAGCTGATGGTGATCTCGATGCTGCTGTTCGGCGGACCGACGCTGCACTACTTCGCGGTCGCGCTGACCATCGGCATCCTGTTCGGCATCTACTCCTCGGTGTTCGTCGCCGCGGCCATCGCGATGTGGCTGGGCGTCAAGCGCGAGGACCTGGTGAAGACTGCCATCAACCGCGACGACCCCAGCGACCCGAACGCCGGGGCCGTCGTGTAGAGTGATCCGCAACACCCACGATCGCCGCGCCGCCCTGACTCGCCCATGACCGCCGCCCGCAACCAGGCCCTGGCCACCCAGGCACGGCGCGTCTACCTCGAGGCCCTGGTGCGGGGCATGACGCCCCTCGTTGCCGCCATCGGCCAGGGCGCCGCCAACCTGCTGACCCATGGCGCGCCGCATGCCGTCATGATGGCGCGCCGCGACGCGGTGCAGGCCTGGCAGAAGCTGGGCCCCAACTGGCAGATGGCCGTCGTCGGCGCGCTGCGCCACGCGGCCGTGCATGGCGTGTCGGACACCGGCCGCGAGCACGAGCCTACGACGCCGGGCCCCTCGTCGCTGAAGATGAGCCTGGTCGACGACTCGACCATCGAACGCGAGATCACCAGTTCCCGCCTGGCCCTGGTCATGATGGACCGCGCCACCTGGGAGTTCACCGACCTGCGCACCCGCATGCAGGCGCTGGAGTCCCACGACGACCTGGCGCCGCTGGACCTGCTGCGCGCCCACGTCGTCGCCCGCATGGCGCTGGACGCCTGGAGCCGCGTCGGCCTGGACGCCAACATCTGGCAGTTGCTGCACCACGAGCTGCACGAGGAGTTCGCCCAGCTCATCGGCGAGGCCTACCACGAGACCAACCGCTGGCTGATCGCGCAGCAGGTGCTGCCCGAGGTCGACCTGCGGCCCTTCATCCGCCGCACGGCCCAGGCCGCGGCCACCGCGTCCGCGGCGGGCCCCGACCCGACGCCGACGGCGCCCGCCGCGGCGTCCGTACCTTCGGGCGCGCCGGCGCGCAGCAAGGCCAGCGCCCAGGCCGAGGAGGTCATGGCGCAGCTGCAGCGCGTGCTGGCCCGCCATGTGCCGGGCTTCCCGGTCACGACCCGCCAGGTGCCGGCCCGCCCCGGCGCCGGCAAGCCCAGCCTGGCCGGCGCCCCCCCGGCTGGTGCCGACATGGGCGCGCCCAGGCCGGCGCTGGCCGACGCGCCCCTGCCAGGCGCCGGGGCGGCCTCGTCGCCGCGCCTGATGGGCGCGATCCGGCATGCGCAGGAATCCCTGCAGCGCCGCCCCGGCGGCGATGCCGGCGACATCGCCAGCCACAGCGCACCGCGTGCGCTGGAGGAGATCGGCGCGCGCAACCAGGCCTTCAAGCAGGTGCTCAAGCAGGCGGCGGGCACGCCGGCCGAGCGCGCGACCATCGAGATCGTCGCGATGATGTTCCAGAGCATCCTGACCGAGGAGCGCATCCCGGCCACGGTGCGGGTCTGGTTCGCGCGGCTGCAGATGCCGGTGCTGCGCGTGGCCGTCGGCGAGCCGGACTTCTTCGCCGCCGCCGACCACCCGGCGCGCCGCCTGATCGACCGCATGGGCGCCTGCGTGATGGGCTTCAACACCGCGCAGAGCAGCGGCCCCGGCGCCGACCGCGCCAGCGGCGACGCGCTGGAGCGCGAGATCAAGCGCGTCGTGCAGGTCGTCGAGGCTTACCCCGACACCGGCCGGCGCGTGTTCGCCACCGTGCTGACCGAGTTCGAGAAATTCCTCGACCACTATTTCGAGAACGAGAACCAGGCCAGCAGGCGCGGCGTGTCGCTGGCCCAGCAGGTCGAGCAGCGCGAGACGCTGGCCATCCAGTACACCATCGAGCTGCGCAAGATGCTGTCCGAGGTGCCGGTGCAGGAAGGCGTGCGCGACTTCCTGTTCCACGTCTGGGCCGACGTGCTGGCCGTCACGGCCGTGCGCGCCGGCGCCCAGTCCGACACGACCCGGGTGATGAAGCGCGCCGCGGCCGACCTGATCTGGTCGGCCAGCGCCAAGAGTTCGCGCGAGGAGCGCGCCGACGTGATCCGCCGCCTGCCGCCGCTGCTGAAGACGCTGCGCGACGGCATGAGCCATGCCGGCCTGCCGACCGACAAGCAGGACGAGCATGTGCGCCAGCTGAACAACGCGCTGGCCGCCGCCTTCACGGCCAAGACGGCGGCCATCCCGCGCGAGCGGCTGGACGAGCTGATGGACCAGCTCGAGACGCTGGAGGCCATGCTGCCCGAGGACGTCGAGGGCGGCGACAGCCATGTCGACGAGATGCTGGTGCGCGACCTGTCGGGCCACGAGTCCGAGGGCATGGAGGTCGTCGCCGAGGGCGGCTCGGCGCCGACGCCGGCCATGGTCGCCTGGGCGCGCGAGCTGCAGGTCGGCGGCTGGTTCATGCTGGACTACCGCGGCCGCAACGAGCAGGTGCAGCTGGCCTGGCGCGGCCTGCGCAAGCAGCTGGCCCTGTTCGTCACGCCCAAGGGCCGCGGCGTGCTGTTCTCGCTGAACCGCATGGCCGCCTTCCTGCAGGCCGGCCTGCTGCTGCCGGCGCAGGACGAGGCCCTCACCGTGCTGGCCACGCGCAAGGCGCTGGCCAAGCTGGACGCCGACCCCGAGCAATTGCTGAAATGAAAAACGGCGCCTCAGGCGCCGTTTTGCTGTGTGAGACCCGCTCAGTGGATCAGCCGGTCCTCGGGCGCGACGAAGAGCTCGTCCAGGATCAGCGCGTCGGGCTCCTCGCCCAGGCTCCAGAACACCATCAGCACGATGATCTTCAGGTCTTCCAGGTCCATCGCGTTGCCGCCGATGGCCATCGCGCGGTCGATGACCATCTCGCGCATCGCGCCGGGCAGCACGCCGGCCGATTCGAGGAAGCTGATGAAGCCGATGGAGGCCTCGCCCAGGTGCTCGACCTCGGCGGCCGAGTAGACGCGCAGCGCATGCGGGCTCTGCTCGCCGTGGTAGGCCTCGCCGGCCGTGGCCAGGCCTTCGAGCCAGTTCAGCGCCTCCTGGATCTCGTCGTTCTCGAAGCCCACCGCCGTCAGCTTGCGGGCCAGCTGCGCGGAATCGGGACAGGCGTCCGGGCGCCAGTAGGTCTCGTAGAGATAAACCAGGACATCGAACATGGTGAGGGGATGATAGCCCAGCGCCCTGACGGGCCCGGACGCGAACAAGCCCTCGGTTCCGGCTCTGATGTCGGGGGATAAGCTCGCTACCCCCGGCCGCGGCGCTGGAACAGCTGGCCGGCCAGGCGGGCGACCTGGCCGTCGAGTTCCAGCTCCAGCAGCGCCGCGTTCAGCTCGGCCGCCGGCCAGCCGCAGCGGGCCATCAGCGCATCCAGGCTGACCGGGTCGAAGCCCATCGCGTCCAGAAGGGCCTGCTGCCCGTGCGGCGCCGCCTCCGCGGGCTGCGGTGCAAGCGGGGTGCCCAGCGGCGGCAATTCCTCCAGCATGTCCTCGGCCGACTCGACCAGCTTGGCGCCCTGGCGGATCAGCGCATGGCAGCCGCGCGCCTGCGGCGAGTGGATGGAGCCGGGGATGGCGAAGACCTCGCGCCCGGCCTCCACGGCCAGCCGCGCGGTGATCAGCGAGCCCGACTGCACGGCCGCCTCGACGACCAGGCAGCCCTGGCTCAGGCCGGCGATGATGCGGTTGCGACGCGGGAAATTGGCCGGCATGACCGGCGTGCCCAGCGAGTATTCGCTGGCAATGAGGCCGCCGGCGGCCAGGATGCGGGCGGCCAGCCGGGCGTTGCGGGGCGGGTAGACCTGGTCCAGCCCGGTGCCGACGACGGCGATGGTGGCGCCGCCGGCATCCAGTGCGCCCTCGTGGGCCGCGGCGTCCACGCCCAGGGCCAGGCCGGAGACGATGGCATAGCCGCTCTGCGCCAGCGCGCGCGCAAACGCGCGGGCGTTGTCGCCGCCCTGGGCCGTCGGGTTGCGGCTGCCGACGACGGCGATGGACGGCGCCGCCAGCAGCTCGCGCCGGCCCTGCAGCCACAGCAGCAGCGGCGGGTCGGCCGTGGCCAGCAGGCGCGGCGGGTAGTCGGCGTCGCCAAGCGCGAGCAGGCCGTGGCCGGGTTCGGCCAGCCAGGCCCCGGCCCTGCCCAGCAGCTCGGCCAGGTGTTCGGGCGGCTTGCCCAGGGCCGCGCGCTGGCGTGGCGGCAGGGCCTGGTCCAGCGCGGCGGCGGGCAGCTCGAAAACGGCCTCCGGGCTGCCGGCCATCGCGAGCAGCCGCCGCGCGGCGACCGGGCCGACGCTCTCGGTCAGCCTGAGCCAGGCGGCCAGTTCGGCCGGCTCCAGCATCGCCGGCGGGTCAGGGCTGAGTGAAGCGGTCGCCGGCCTTGACCGGCTCCTTCACGGTGATGATCAGCGCATAGGACACGCGCTGGTAGACCTCGAAGACGAACAGCACGCCGTGGCGCTCGTCGGGCAGGCGGATGGATACCGAGCGGTCGCCGGTGGCGTCGACGGCCGCGGCGCCGTTGCGCCACAGCGCGAACACATGGCCGCGCTCGACGCCGTCGGCCGCGCCGCGGTTCAGCGCGACGATCTGGTTCTGGCCGGCGTTCAGCGCCTCGCCGTAGATGGACACGACCTGGCCGGCCAGCGGCTTGTCGGGGGCATGCGGCACATAGCGCTGCAGGGAGCGCTGCGGCGCGGGCGCGAGCCGGTCGCCGATGCCGACTTCCTGCTTGGCCTGCTTGATCAACAGCGTCGCCGGCACGATCTCGGTCTTGCCGTCGGCGTTCTGGCGGTCCTCGCCGGCGCGGACCAGGTCGGCCGTGCCGACATAGGGCGCCTCGTAGCCGAGGATTTCCTGCGTGGCCGGGTCGCGCAGCGCGCGCGCACCACGGAAGACGCGGAAGTCGGTCGCGCCGCCGAAGTCGCCGCGGGCATAGGCCAGGTCGCCCTGGCCGAGCACGACATGGCCTTCCTGGGCGGCGACGATGCGCGGCGCGGTGGCCAGCACGTCGGTGTCGAAGACGGCGGTGTCGGACAGGAAGGGCTGGATCAGGTTCAGCGGGATGTTGGGGATGGGGCTGGAGTCCAGCGCCGAGATGCGCATCTGCGGGCTGAGCCTGACCGTGCCGCCGGCCGCATCGCCGCCGACGCGCTGGCCGAACTCCAGGCGCGCACGGCCGTCCTTCTTCACGAGCAGCAGCACCTGGCCGGGGTAGATCAGGTGGGGGTTGCGGATCTGCTCGCGGTTCATGCCCCACAGCTCGGGCCAGCGCCAGGGGCTTTTCAGGAAGAGCTTGGAGATGTCCCACAGCGTGTCGCCGGGCACGACGACATGCCGGTCGGGCGCGTCGGGCGCCAGCTCGGACAGCGGCACGCCGACGCTGGCGACCGCGTCGGCCACGCGGCGCTGCTCGGGCGTGATGGGGAGCTTGCTGGCTTGCGCCCACGCCGAGGTCGTCGCGAGGGTCAGGCAGGCCGCAAGGACTGCAATGTGGGCAGGGCGGGCAGCGGGCATCAGGCGCAGTCTCCGAAGGGGTTGCCGGATCGGCGAAAATCCGGGTGATTCTGCCCGCATTCAACCCGGCCGGACCGCGCTTGCGAGTGCTTACAACACAGGCGCCGTGGCCGCCGGCCCACACCCCATGGCCCAACTGCACATCCTCCGCTACCCCGACCCGCGCCTGCACACCGTCGCCAAGCCCGTGGCCGAGGTGGACGCCCGCATCCGCAAGCTCGTCGACGACATGCTCGAAACCATGTATGCCGCCGACGGCGTGGGCCTGGCCGCGACCCAGGTCGACGTGCACGAGCGCGTCGTCGTCATCGACACCTCGCAGGAGCGCGACACGCCGCGCGTGCTGATCAACCCCGAGCTGGTCAAGGTCAGCGAGCGCATGGTCGACGGCGAGGAGGGCTGCCTGTCGGTGCCACAGATCTACGACAAGGTGCCGCGCCATGCCGAGGTCAGCGTGCGCGCGACCAACCGCGACGGCGAGGTCGTCGAGTTCGACGCCGACGGCCTGCTCGCCGTCTGCGTGCAGCACGAGATGGATCACCTGCTGGGCAAGGTCTTCGTCGAATACCTGAGCCCCCTCAAGCGCGACCGCATCAAGACCAAGATGGTCAAGAAGGCCCGCGAGGAAGAGCTCGAAGCCAAGCGCCGCAACCAGAGGCTCTGAGTCCGATGCGCGTCGTCTTCGCGGGCACGCCCGAGTTCGCCGCCGTCGCGCTGGACGCGCTGCTGCGCGCCGGCTTCACGGTGCCGCTGGTGCTGACCCAGCCCGACCGCCCGGCCGGCCGCGGCATGAAGCTGCAGGCCTCGGCGGTCAAGCAGCGCGCCATCGCGGCCGGCTTGTCCGTCGCCCAGCCGCAGGGCCTGAGGCTGGACGGCAAATACGCGGCCGATGCCGCCGCCGCGCGCGACGCGCTGGTCGCCGCGGATGCCGACGTGATGGTGGTGGCCGCCTACGGCCTCATCCTGCCGCAGTGGGCGCTGGACACCCCTCGGCGCGGCTGCCTGAACATCCACGCCTCGCTGCTGCCGCGCTGGCGCGGCGCGGCACCCATCCACCGCGCCATCGAGGCCGGCGACGCCGAGACCGGCGTCACCATCATGCAGATGGACGCGGGCCTGGACACCGGCGCGATGTGCGTCGTGGAGCGGCTGAAGATCGGCGCCGGCGACACGACGGCCACGCTGCACGACCGCCTCGCCGAACTGGGCGGCCGCCTCATCGTCGAGGCGCTGGAGATGGCCGCCTGCGGCGGCCTGCCGCAGACGCCCCAGCCGGCCGAAGGCGTCAGCTACGCCCACAAGATCGAGAAGGCCGAGAGCAGCATCGACTGGACCCGGCCGGCCGCCGAGATCGAGCGCCGGCTGCGCGCCTTCGACCCCTTCCCCGGCGGCGTCGCGGCGCTGGCCGGCGAGGCCGTCAAGGTCTGGCGGGCCGAGGTCGTCGAGGGCCGCGGCGCGCCGGGCGAGGTCATCGCGCCGGGGCCGGTCGTGGCCTGCGGCGAAGGCGCGCTGAGGCTCACCGAACTGCAGCGCGCCGGCGGCAAGCGCGGCCCGGCGGTGGCCTTCCTGCAGGCGCGGCCCATTCAGGTCGGTGAGCGCTTCGGCGCTTGAAACATCTGCCGCGTGGCACCATCTGCCGCGTTGCCTGCACCCTGGAGTCCGCAAGATGTTCAACCTCGTGAAGACCGCCGTGCTGATGGCCGCCATCACGGCGCTGTTCATGGTCATCGGTTCCTACATCGGTGGCCAGACCGGCATGCTGGTGGCACTGCTGGTGGCCGTCGGCATGAACTTCTTCAGCTACTGGTTCTCGGCCGACATGGTGCTGAGGATGTACAACGCCCAGCAGGTCGACGAGAGCAGCGCACCGCAGTTCTACCGCCTGGTGCAGGAGCTGTCGCAGCGCGCCGGCCTGCCCATGCCGAAGGTCTACCTCATCGACGAGGACGCGCCCAACGCCTTCGCCACCGGCCGCGACCCCGAGCATGCGGCCGTCGCCGCGACGACCGGCATCCTGCGCCTGCTGTCCGAGCGCGAGCTGCGCGGCGTGATGGCCCACGAGCTCGCCCATGTGGCCCACCGCGACATCCTCATCAGCACGGTCAGCGCGACGATGGCGGGTGCGATCTCGATGCTGGCCAACTTCGCCGCCTTCTTCGGCGGCCGCGACGAGAACGGCCGGCCGACCAACCCCATCGCCGGCATCGCCATCGCGCTGCTCGCGCCGCTGGCCGCCAGCCTGATCCAGATGGCCATCAGCCGCGCCCGCGAGTTCGAGGCGGACCGCGGCGGCGCCGAGATTTCCGGCGACCCGGCCGCACTGGCCGCGGCGCTCGACAAGATCCACCGCGTCGCCCAGGGCATCCCGCTCGTGCCCGCCGAGGCCCATCCCGAGACGGCGCAGATGATGATCATGAACCCGCTGTCCGGCGGCGGCATCGCCGGCCTGTTCGCGACCCATCCACCGACCGAGGAGCGCATCCAGCGCCTGCTCGCGATGGCCCGCGGCGGCGGGCACTGACTCAAGTTGGCGCCGCCGCGGCCGATACCTGACACGATGAAGCGCCTTCTTCTCGCCCTGCCCCTGCTCGCGGCCCTGAGCGCCTGCGAGCAGCTCGGCATCGACGACCCCGTCAAGCTGGCCGCCGCCAAGGAGGCCGAGGGCAAGGCCATCGGCAGCGCCTGCCGGCATGCGATGCGCGCCATCGAGGACTGCTACACCCTCAATCCCAAGGCCCAGAAGGCCGCCGTCTACGCCGGCTGGCTGGATATGGACGCCTATATGCGCGACAACAAGCTCGAGGGCATCGTGCCCGTCGTGCCGCGACCGGGCGCCGCCAAGGCCAAGGCCGACGAAGAAGAGGCTGCCAAGCCCGCCGAGAAGCCGGCGGAAAAGGCGGCCGACAAGCCTGCCGACAAGGCCAGGGGCCACTGACGCGGCGCCGGCCCGGCCGCGCCGCCCGCATTTCGTGCCCCCGATCCGGCGCATCGTCGCGCCGGCCTCGACCGGCCCCGGCCGGCTGGCCAAGATGCGGCCCATCGCAACCCGATGGAGCCCGCCATGAACACCACCCGCCGCCTCTTCACCATCGCCGGCCTCGCCGCCGCGCTGGCCGCCACGACCGCCGCACAGGCCTGGGGCTGGGGCAGCGGCGAGCGCATCACCGGCAACGGCGATGTCGCCACCGAGGTTCGCGAGACCGGCGCCTTCGACGCCGTGGCGCTGGCCGGCGGCTTCCGCGTCGTCATCCGCCAGGGCCAGGGCAACAAGGTCGAGGTCAGGGCCGACAGGAATCTGCTGCCCTATATCGAGACCCGCGTCGTCGAGGGCAGCAGGGGCCGCACGCTGGAGATCGGGCCGAAGAAGGGCGTCGACCTGTCCACGTCGAACAACTCCGGCCTGAGCCTCGAGATGCCCACGCTGCGCGCCGTGGCCGTGGCCGGCTCCGGCAGCGTGAAGGTCGAGGCGATGAAGACCGGCGGTGTCGACGCGGCCATCGCCGGCTCGGGCGACATCCGCTTCGCCGGCCTGGACGCCGAGCGCCTGGGCATGAAGGTCAGCGGCAGCGGCGACATCGTCGCGGCGGGCCGCGCGGGCAGCGCCACCGTCGCCATCGCCGGCAGCGGCGGCGTGAAGGCCGCCGAGCTGGCCGCCGAGGAGGTCAAGGTCAGCATCGCCGGCAGTGGCGATGCGCTGGTGCAGGCGACGAAGCGGCTCAATGTCAGCATTGCCGGCAGCGGCGACGTGAGGTACGCCGGCTCGCCGGAAATCTCCAGCTCCATCGCCGGCAGTGGCAAGGTCCGCCGAATCGGCCAGTGATCCCTAACCCGCCGACAATGGCGGCATGAGTCTGACTGCAAGGCTGCGCGCGCTCGCGGCCGACCCCGATTTCCGCAGCGGCGCGCGCGACATGGCCTCGCCCTCCCTGGGCCTGGCCGCCTGGGGCCTGGTCGCGGGCGTCACGATGGTGAAGGCTGGGCTCAGCCTGCCTCAGGCCATGGGCATGTCGCTGCTGGTGTTTGCCGGCAGCGCCCAGTTGACGGCCCTGCCGCTGATCGCTGCCGGCGCCCCGCTGTGGGTGCTGCTGGCCACGGCCTTCTGCGTCAATCTGCGCTTTGTCATCTTCAGTGCGCAGTGGCGCCACTACTTCGGCCACCTGCCCCGCGCGCGCCGGCTGGTGACGACGTACTTCGCGGCCGACCTGAATTTCGCCTATTTCGTGAAGCGCTATCCCGACGCCGCTCCGGCGCCGGGCCAGCTGCGCTATTTCTGGGGCGGCGTGGCCGTCAACTGGCCGACCTGGCAGGCCTGCTCCTTCGCCGGCATCCTGCTGGCCGACCGCATCCCGCCGCAGTGGGGCATCGGCTTCGCCGGCGTGCTGGCGCTGCTGGGCATCTCCTACGCGTTGCTGGCCGAGAAGACGCTGTGGTGGGTGGCCGTCACGGCCGGCGCGGTGTCCATCGCGACCTACTCGCTGCCGCTCAAGCTCAACATCCTCTGTGCCATCGTCGCGGCCGGGGCGGTGGGCTGGTGGCTGGATGCACGGAGGTCTGCCAAGTGAGCGAGCTGATGACCTGGATCGCGCTGTTCGGCCTGGCCGGCGTCACGGTGCTGACGCGCGGCTTCTTCATGATCGGCGACCGGCCCCTGCCCATCCCCGACTGGCTGCGCGAGCTGCTCAAGGTCGCGCCGCTGGCGGCCCTGGTGGCCGTCGTCGCGCCCGAGGTCTTCATGACCCAGGGCCACGTCATCACGACCTGGCAGGACGCGCGCTGGCCCGCCGCGCTGGCCGCGACGGCCTACTACTTCTGGCGCCGCGGCATCCTCGGCACCATCCTGGTCGGCATGGCGGTGATGCTGCCGCTCAGGCTCGGACTCGGCTGGTAACCGGCATGCGCGCGCGGGCGGCGAGAATCGGGCCAGTTCTTCTCAACTGCATCGCCCGACCATGAACGTCATCCGCTTCTCCGACCTGATCGCCGCCGGCAAGGTGGCCGGCCAGCGCGTCTTCATCCGCGCCGACCTCAACGTGCCGCAGGACGACAACGGCAGGATCACCGAGGACACCCGCATCCGTGCCTCGCTGCCCGCCATCAAGATGGCGCTGGACGCGGGCGCGGCCGTCATGGTCACGTCCCACCTCGGCCGCCCGACCGAAGGCGAGTTCAAGCCCGAGGACTCGCTGGCCCCGGTGGCCGAGCGCATGGCCGAGCTGCTGGGCCGCCCGGTGCCGCTGCAGCGCGACTGGGTGGACGCCGTCTCGGTGGCGCCGGGCCAGCTGGTGCTGCTGGAGAACTGCCGCGTCAACAAGGGCGAGAAGAAGTGCAGCGAGGAGCTGTCCCGCAAGCTCGCGGCGCTGTGCGACATCTTCGTGCACGACGCCTTCGGCACCGCCCACCGCGCCGAGGCCACGACCTATGGCATCGCCAAGTACGCCAGGGTCGCCTGCGCCGGCCCGCTGCTGGCCGCCGAGATCGACGCCATCACCAAGGCCCTGGCCAACCCGCGCCGCCCGCTGGTGGCCATCGTCGCCGGCTCCAAGGTCTCGACCAAGCTGACCATCCTGCAGAGCCTGGCGAGCAAGGTCGACGGCCTCATCGTCGGCGGCGGCATCGCCAACACCTTCATGCTGGCCGCCGGCCTGAAGATCGGCAAGTCGCTGGCCGAGCCCGACCTCGTCGACCAGGCCAAGGCCGTCATGGCGGCGATGGCCGCGCGCGGCGCCGAGGTGCCCATTCCCGAGGACGTCGTGACCGCCAAGACCTTCGCGGCCGGCGCGACTGCGGCCGTCAAGGCGGCCACCGACGTGGACGACGACGACCTCATCCTCGACATCGGCCCCAAGACGGCCGCCAGGCTGGCGGACAAGCTCAGGGCGGCCGGCACCATCGTCTGGAACGGCCCGGTCGGCGTGTTCGAGTTCGATGCCTTCGCCCATGGCACCGAGGCCATCGCCCGCGCGATCGCCGAGAGCGTCGCCTTCAGCATCGCCGGCGGCGGCGACACGCTGGCGGCCATCGCCAAGTACGGCATCGAGAAGGACGTGGGCTATATCTCCACCGGCGGCGGCGCCTTCCTGGAGGTGCTGGAGGGCAAGACCCTGCCGGCCTTCGAGATCCTCGGCCGGCGCGCCGCCGGCTGATCGCCGACACCCCCGACGCCCAAGGGCCCCGACCGGGGCCTTTCGTTTTTGGGCGATATCGGCTTCGGCATGGAGCGCCAGCAAACCGGCATCGGCGGCGGGCCGAAACCGGGCGTAACCTCGCAGGTTCCGCTCTGAAGACCCGCAGTCATGGAAAAGAACAACGCTCCCCTGCCTTCCGAACTCGCGCCCGCCGAAGCCGCGCTGCGCGACGCCGCCCGCGAGTACCACCGCGCGCCGACGCGCGGCAAGATTTCGGTCACGCCGACCAAGGCGCTGTCCAACCAGCGCGACCTGTCCCTGGCCTATTCGCCGGGCGTGGCCTATCCCTGCCTGGACATCGAGCGCGACCCGTCGCTGGCGGCCGAGTTCACGTCGCGCGCCAACCTCGTCGGCGTCATCACCAACGGCACGGCTGTGCTAGGCCTGGGCGACATCGGCCCACTGGCGGCCAAGCCGGTCATGGAAGGCAAGGGCTGCCTGTTCAAGAAGTTCGCCGGCATCGACGTGTTCGACATCGAGCTGGCCGAGCGCGACCCGGACAAGCTCATCGACATCATCGCGGCCATGGAGCCGACGCTGGGCGGCATCAACCTCGAGGACATCAAGGCGCCCGAGTGCTTCTACATCGAGCGCGAACTGTCCAAGCGCATGAACATCCCGGTCTTCCACGACGACCAGCACGGCACGGCCATCATCTCGTCGGCCGCGCTGCTGAACGGGCTGGAGCTGGTGGGCAAGGACATCACCAAGGTCAGGGTCGCCGTGTCCGGCGCCGGTGCCGCGGCCATCGCCTGCCTGGACGTGATGGTGGGCCTGGGCGTGAAGCGCGAGAACGTCTTCGTCTGCGACTCGCGCGGCCTCATCCAGAGCGAGCGCGAGGACGCCAGGGCCGGCAGGCTGGACGAGTCCAAGCAGCGCTACTGCCAGGTCACGAAGGCCCGCACGCTGGCTGATGTGGTGGCCGGCGCCGATGTCTTCCTCGGCTGCTCGGCCGCCGGGGTCCTGTCCACCGACATGGTCAAGACCATGGCCTGCCAGCCCATCATCCTGGCGCTGGCCAACCCCGAGCCCGAGATCCGCCCCGAGCTGGCCAAGGCCGTGCGGCCGGACTGCATCGTCGCCACCGGCCGCAGCGACTACCCCAACCAGGTCAACAACGTCCTGTGCTTCCCCTACATCTTCCGCGGCGCGCTGGACTGCGGCGCGACGCGGATCACCGAAGGCATGAAGCTGGCCTGCGTGCGCGAGATCGCCGCGCTGGCCAAGGCCGAGACCTCGGATGAGGTGGCTGCCGCCTACGCCGGCCAGGAGCTGGCCTTCGGCCCCGACTACCTGATCCCCAAGCCCTTCGACGCGCGCCTGATCCTGCGCATCGCGCCCGCCGTCGCCAGGGCCGCGGCCGCGGACGGCGTGGCGACGCGGCCGGTCGCCGACCTGGACGCCTACCGCCAGTCGCTGGAGCGTTTCGTCTACCAGACCGGCATGTTCATGCGCCCGGTGTTCTCCGCCGCCAAGGCGATGACGGCGGCCGGCGCGCCGGCCCGCGTCATCTACGCCGAGGGCGAGGACGAGCGCGTGCTGCGCGCCGTGCAGGTCGCGCTGGACGAGGGCCTGTGCCGGCCCACGCTGATCGGCCGCCCAGCCGTGCTGGAGGCGCGCATCCAGCGCGCCGGCCTGCGCCTGAAGCTCGGCGCGGACGTGGCCGTCATCGACCCCGAGGACGACCCGCGCTTCCGCCGGTATTGGGAGGCCTATCACGCGCGCATGAAGCGCAGCGGCGTGACGCCCGAGATGGCCAAGTCGGCCGTGCGGCGCTCCAACACGGCCATCGGCGCGCTCGCCATCGAGCTCGGCGACGCCGACGCGATGATCTGCGGCATGGTCGGCCGCTTCGACCGCCACCTGGAGCAGGTGCGCGACCTCGTCGGCCTGCGCGCCGGCGCGCGCCAGTTCGCCGCGATGAACGCGCTGATGCTGGACCGGATGACCCTCTTCCTGACCGACACCTTCGTCAACGACGACCCCAGCGCCGAGGCGCTGGCCGACATCGCCGCGATGGCCGCCGACGAGGTCAGCCGCTTCGGCCTGCCGCCCAAGCTGGCCTTCGTCAGCCACTCGATGTTCGGCTCCAGCACGCGGCCCTCGGCGCTGAAGATGCGCCGCGCCCACGAGCTGTTCGCGGCCGCCCGCCCCGACGTGGAGTGCGACGGCGAGATGCACGGCGACGCGGCGCTGTCCGAGAGCGTGCGCCAGGCCTTCCTGCCCGACAGCAAGCTCAGCGGCGCGGCCAACCTGCTGGTGCTGCCGACGCTGGACGCCGCCAACATCCTGTTCAACGTGCTGAAGATCAGCGTCAGCCAGGGCGTGACCATCGGCCCCGTGCTGCTCGGCGCGGCCCGGCCCGTGCACATCCTGACGCCCTCGGCCACCGTGCGCCGCATCGTCAACATGACGGCGCTGGCCGCGGCCGACGTCTGCGAGGTGCGCGCCGGCCGCTGAGGTTGCGGCGCACAACCCTGACCGAAGTCACGCTCCGCGCCCGCCGCCCCGGGCTTGCGAGAAGCCTGCGGCGCACTCGCCCGGCCACAATCGGCCCATGGTGCTGCGCTGGCTGCTCGCGGTTCTCGTCGTCCTCACCTTCGTCGGCCTCTATGCCAACGAACACTGGACGATGCACACCCTCGTGCTCGACGGGCACGGCGCCGGCCAGCGCCTGCTCGTCTACAGTGACGACGAGAGCGGCGGCAACAGCGAGGCCACGCTGCTGCCCGACGACGGCCACGGGCCGGCCGTGCGCTGCCGGCTACGCAGCACCTACCAGTGGCCCTTCTGCGAGATGGTCATCCAGTTCGACGCCCCGGGGCTGGACCTGAACCGCTTCAGCCGCATCCGGCTGTGGCTGCGCGCCGAAGGCCCCACGCACAACGGCGCGCCGGATCAGGTGCGTGTCTTCCTGCGCAACTACAACCCGGCCTATGCCGGCAGCGGCCCCCACCCCGACCTGAAACCGCACGAGGTGGTGCTGACGCCCGGCAACCGGCAGATGCCCATCGAGCTGCGCCTGTCGCAGTTCGTCGTCGCCACCTGGTGGGCACAGGATCACCAACTGCCCGACGAACTGCAGGGCGCCGAGCTCGACCGGGTGCGCATCTTCAGCGTCAGCACCGGCGGCGAGTCGGCGTCGGGCGAGCACCTGCTGCGGCTGGCGCGCGCCGAGCTGATCGGCAACTGGATCGCGCCGGAGAGCTTCCGCCTCGGCCTGGTCGGCCTGTGGATGGGCAGCCTGCTGGCCTATCTCGGCTGGGAGAGCTGGCACACGCGGCGGCGGCTGCAGGCCTCGCTGACGCGCTCGCAGGCGCTGGAAAAGCTCGTGCAGCGCGATCCGCTGACGCGCGTCGCCAACCGCGACGGCCTCTACCATGCGCTGGAACTGCTGCATCAGGTGCAGGGCGAAGAGGTGTTCCCGCTGGCCGTCGTCTTCGTCGATGCCGACCACTTCAAGCGCATCAACGATGAGCATGGCCACGACGTCGGCGACCAGGTGCTGGTCCATCTGGCCCGCACGCTGCGCGCCAACCTGCCGCGCGACGACCTGCTGGCGCGCTGGGGCGGCGAGGAATTCGTCATCGTGATGCCGCAGACCTCGGCCGCCGAGGCGGCCGGCGTGGCCGAGCGGCTGCGCCAGGCGCTGACCCAGGTCGAATGGCCGGCCGGGCTGGCCGTGACGGCGAGCTGGGGCGTGGCCCAGGCCAACGACGAGGCCGGCATCGATCTCGCGATGCGCGAGGCCGACCAGGCCATGTACCGCGCCAAGCATGCCGGCCGCGACCGCGTGGAGCGGGCCGCGCGCGCGTAACGGCGCGAAACTTCCGGCGGGCTCGGCGGCCCATAATTCCGCCGCCCCAGATCAGTTGAGACCAGCCATGACCCGCGCCACCAAGATCGTCGCCACCCTCGGCCCCGCCTCCAACACGCCGGAGGTGCTGGAACGAATGATCCGCGCCGGCGTCGACGTCGTGCGGCTGAACTTCTCGCACGGCAAGGCCCAGGACCACATCGACCGCGCGACCATGGTCCGCGCCGTGGCCGAGAAGGTCGGCAAGTCGGTGGCCATCATGGCCGACCTGCAGGGCCCCAAGATCCGCGTCGGCAAGTTCGAGAACGGCAGGATCGAGCTGGTGCCCGGCACGCCCTTCATCCTCGACGCCGACCGCAGCGAGCTCGGCAACCAGGACATCGTCGGCCTCGACTACAAGGAGCTGCCGCGCGACGTGAAGCCCGGCGACACGCTGCTGCTCAACGACGGCCTGCTGGTGCTGACCGTCGAGGCCGTGCGCGGCGCCCAGGTGCACACCGTCGTCAAGCTCGGCGGCGAGCTGTCCAACAACAAGGGCATCAACAAGCAGGGCGGCGGCCTGACCGCGCCGGCGCTGACCGGCAAGGACATGGAGGACATCAAGACCGCGATGTCCTTCCAGTGCGAATACCTGGCCGTGAGCTTCCCGAAGAACGCGACCGACATGGAGATGGCGCGCCAGCTGGCCAACGTGGCCGGCGAGCCCTACCGCCACAAGCCGGCCATGATCGCCAAGATCGAGCGCTACGAGGCCATCCCGCATCTCGAAGCCATCCTGAAGGCCAGCGACGGCATCATGGTGGCGCGCGGCGACCTCGCCGTGGAGGTCGGCAACGCGGCCGTGCCGGCGCTGCAGAAGCGCATGATCAAGATGGCCCGCGAGCTCGACAAGGTCGCCATCACCGCCACGCAGATGATGGAGTCCATGATCGTGAACCCGGTGCCCACGCGCGCCGAGGTCAGCGACGTGGCCAACGCCGTGCTCGACGGCACCGACGCCGTCATGCTGTCGGCCGAGACGGCCGCCGGCAAATTCCCCATCGAGACCGTCGAGCAGATGGCCGCCATCGCGCTGGAGGCCGAGCGCGCCGAGTTCGTCAGCCTCGACACCGACTTCGCCGGCCGCCAGTTCGGCCGCATCGACCAGTCCATCGCGATGGGCGCGCTGTTCACGGCCTACCACCTCGGCTGCAAGGCCATCCTGGCCCTGACCGAGTCCGGCTCGACGGCGCTGTGGATGAGCCGCCACCGCATCCAGGTGCCCATCTACGCGCTGACGACGCAGCCGATCAGCCAGCGCAAGATGGCGCTCTACCGCAATGTGCGCCCGCTGCTGATGCCCAAGTTCGACGACCGCGACGTGGCCCTGGCCGCGGCCGAGAAGATCCTCGTCGAGCGCGGCGCGCTGATGCCGGGCGACACCTATGCCATCACCTGCGGCGAGCCGATGGGCTACCCGGGCGGCACCAACATGCTGAAGGTCTGCAGGGTCAATTGACCCGCCGGCGCGCGGACAATGCGCGCATGCATACCGAACCCCGCCCCGCCCGCGCCAGCCTCGACGTGGTGCTGCCCGCCTACAACGAGGCGGCCTCGCTGCCGCAGCTGCTGCCCATGCTCGCCCAGGTGCTGGAGCCGCTGTCGGCGCGCTGGCGCCTCATCATCGTGGACGACGGCAGCGCCGATGCGACGCCGGCCGTCGTGCAGCAGGCCATCGCGGCGGGCACGCCCATCCGCTATCTGCGCCTGTCGCGCAACTTCGGCAAGGAGGCCGCGCTGACCGCCGGCCTGGCCGTGGCCGATGCCGACCGCGTGCTGCTGATGGACTCCGACGGCCAGCATGCGCCCGATCTGATCGCGCAGATGGACGCGGCCTGGCAGCGCGGCGCCGACACGGTCTGCGCGGTGCGCGCCAACCGCGACGAGGAGGGTGCGTTGAAGCGCCTGGGCACCAGCCTGTTCTACCGCATCGTCAACGCGTCCTCGCAGCTGCAGATCCCGCCCGACGCGGGCGACTTCCGGCTGCTGGACCGGCGCGTCGTCGCCGCGCTGAACGCGCTGCCCGAGCGCAACCGCTTCATGAAGGGCCTGTACGCCTGGGTGGGCTTCCGCACCGAGTTCCTGCCCTACACGCCGCAGGCCCGCACCGGCGGCCGCAGCAGCTTCTCGATGCGCCGCCTGATCCGGCTGGCGCTGACCGGCGTGACCGCCTTCAGCAATATGCCGCTGCGCATCTGGAGCGGCCTGGGCGCCATGGTGGCGCTCGGAGGCCTGGGCTATGGCGCCTGGATCGTCGTCGAGCACCTGATCTTCGGCGACCAGATCCCCGGCTGGGCGACCATGGTCGTCGGCCTGATGTTCTTCGGCGGCATCCAGATGCTGTCCATCGGCATCATCGGCGAGTACGTCGGCCGCATCTTCGACGAGGTCAAGCAGCGGCCGGTCTACGTCGTCGCCCACGACACGGGCGAGCCGCGGTGAAGCGGCTCGCCGTCTGCGCGGACGACTACGGCCAGGGCTCCGCGGTGGACCGCGGCATCCTGGCGCTGGCCGCTCAGGGCCGCGTCACGGCGCTGAGCGCCCTCGTCACGGCGCCGCGCTGGGCCGAGGCGGGGCCGGCCCTGCGCGACGTGCCGGCCGACGCCGGCCTGCACTTCAACCTGACCGAGGGCGAGCCGCTCAGCGCCGCGCTGCGCCGCCACTGGCCGCGCTTCCCGTCCCTCGGCAGCGTCATCGCGCAGGCCTTCCTGCGCCGGCTGCCGGCCGCGGTGGCCGACGAGTTCCAGGCCCAGCTGCAGCGCTTCGTCGCCGTCACGGGCCGTCCGCCCGCCTTCATCGACGGTCACCAGCATGTGCATGCGCTGCCCGGCGTGCGCCCTCATGCGCTGGCGGCCGCGCGCAGCCTGGGCGTGCCGCTGCGCAACACCGGCCGGCTGCCGGGCCAGGGCTTCGCGTTCAAGCGCCGCGTCATCGAGGCCTGCGGGGGCCGCGCGCTGGCGGCCGAGATGCGTGCGAGCCATGTGGCATCCGCGACGGCCCTGGTGGGCGTCTACGGCTTCGACCCGCGGGCCGACTACCGTGCGCTGATGCGCGGCTGGCTGGCCGCCGCGCCCGACGGCGCGCTGCTGTTCTGCCACCCGGCGCTGGGCGAACCCGATGCCGGCGACCCGATCGGCGCGGCGCGGGTCAACGAGATGGCCTATCTGGCCGGCGAGGCCTTCGCGGCTGACCTGGCGGAGTTTGGCGTCGAACTGAGCCGCTGATTTCCGGGCCGAGCGCCGGGCCACTCCCAAGCCGGCCCACCTGAGGCTGTTTGCGGCTCAATGCCGCAAACAGCCTCGTCCCGCGGGGGACCGACCAGACTCGCCCGCGTTCAGCGATGCGGGGCTGGGCGAGCACCTTGCTTCAGCGCTGCCCGAAGGTCCAGACCCGGTTGGCCGCGAAGCTGGCCAGCATGACGATGAGGGTCGCCGCGCCCTGGGCCAGCAGATAGTGCAGCCCGGCGCGCACGCCGGCGTCCACCAGCAGCATGCCGAGCAGCGCGCCCGCGCCGGCCGTCGCATGGAAGCGGCACCAGGCGGGCCACCAGGGGCCGCGGTGGTCGAAGGTGTAGCGCCGGTTGGCCCAGAACGCGATCTGCGCGCCGAGCAGCGCGCCGGCGCCCGAGCCCAGCCAGGCCGGCCAGTGCCAGGCCTCGACCACCAGCACCAGCAGCGCATAGTGCGCCGCCGTGGCGGCGACGCCGACGCTCGCGTAGCGCGCCAGCCGCTTCATGGGCAACTGGCGGGTGGCGGCAGCTCGAACAGCGTCGCGCGGCGGCCGGTGAACACGGGCCGCGCGTCGGGCAGGGCGTCCGCGGGCGCGGCCACGAGCCAGATGCGGCCTGCCTGGCAGCGTTCGCGGGCCAGCCGGGCCGGCGTCCACAGCACCTCGTCGCCGCGCGCGGGGTCGAAGCGGGCCGCGTCGAGCAGCTCCTGCCGCCAGCTGTCGCCGCCCCGGCTGCGCAGCGCCTCCCAGTCGTCCAGCACGGCGGGCGGCGCGTCGAGGCGGGCCTGCAGGCGCAGGTCGAAGAAGGAGCCGCCGGTCAGCAGCACGCGGTCGCCCGGCGCCAGGCGCTCGCGCAGCGCGGTGCCGACGTCCGAATGATCGGGGCGGCCCCAGTACACGACGGCGGGCACCGTGAGCACGCAGACCAGCGCCGCGACGACCCAGGCCGCGCGCTCGCCGCGCCGGCCGCGCCAGGCCTCGAACAGCAGCAGGGCCAGCGGCAGCAGCGCCGGCAGCACATAGCCGACCAGCTTGGAGCGCGGCATCGAGAAGAAGGCCAGGATGACGACGACCCACCAGAGGTCGAAGCCCGTGCGGCGCAGCGCGCCGGGCAGGCGCAGGCTCAGCGGCAGCGTGCCCAGCGGCAGCACGACGAGGAAGAACCACCAGGGCTGGGGGTTGTTGAAGCGCGCCTCGGTGTAGCGGGCGAAATGCTGTTCGATGATGAAGTAGTCGAAGAAGCCCGGGTAGCGCTGCTGCATGGCCACCATCCACGGCAGCGCGATGGCGACGAAAACGAGCAGGGCCAGCGGGTGCAGCGCGAAGCGCAGGTCGGCCCAGCGGCGGTTCGCCAGCAGCCATGGGGCAACGATGAGGCCGGGCAGCACGACGCCGATCAGGCCCTTGGACAGCAGGGCCAGGGCCATCGCGCCCCAGGCCGTGCACAGCCAGGCGAGGCTGCGCCGCTGCGGCGTCAGCGCACGCCGCGCGGCGGCGACGGCCAGCGAGATCCAGCCGGCCACCAGCATGTCGTGGTTGGCGTACTGGCTGCCGAGGTAGAAGAGCGGCAGCACGGCCAGCACGGCCAGCGCCTTGCATGCGCCGTCGTGCCCGTAGCGCGCACCGGCCTCGATCCACAGTGCCAGGCCCATCACCCAGGCGCCCACCAGCGGCGCCATGCGCAGGGCCAGTGCATGGGGCCCCAGCACTTTCAGGGCCGCAATGTCGATCCAGTACATCAGCGGCGGCTTGTGGAAATAGGGCATGCCGAACAGAGTTGGCGTCAGCCCGTCGCCGCTGCGCAGCATCTCGTAGGCCACGCCGCCGTAGCGGCCTTCGTCGGGCAGGGCCACGGGCCGCCAGCCGGCCGTGGCGACCAGCCACAGCGCCAGCAGGACGAGGGGCCACCAGGGCGGCAGGCGGCGGGTGAAGTCGGCAATTGAACGCATCGCGGCGGCCTAGTGAGAGGGGGACGGCGCCTGCCACCGGCTGGCGGTTCGTCGCGGGTTTCGTGGCAGGCGCGAAGCGGTTCGAATGCAGGCCGGAGCGGCATGGATCCGGCGCCACCATGGCCCGGCGGCGCCCGCGCGGATTATGGCTTGGCCCCGGGCGCTGACCGCGCCCAGGCCCATGCGGCCAAGCCTCAGGCCTCGGCGATGCGCCGGGCCAGATGGGCCAGCGCCTCCTCGACCTGGTCCACCAGCACCAGGCAGAGGTCGCCCGGCTGCAGGCGCGCCAGCGCCCGGTCGATGGCGATGAACTCGCCGACGATTTCCTCGACGTGCCGGGTGCGCGCGGCGCCCTGCAGGCCCTGGCGCAGCAGCGCGACGACCTCGCCGGCCGCGCGGCCGCGCTGGCAGGCGTCTTCGTAGAGGACGACCTCGTCGAAGGCGGCGCCGAGGATCTCGGTCTGCACGCGGATGTCCTCGTCGCGGCGGTCGCCCGCGCCGCTGATGACGACGCTGCGCTTGTTCGCCGGCAGCGCGGCCACCGCGCCGACCAGGGCCTTCATCGCGTCGCCGTTGTGGCCGTAGTCGGCGATCACGGTGGCGCCCTTGTAGTCCATCACGTTGAAGCGGCCCGGCGCGTTGTCGGCGTCGTTGGCGAAGCTGCCGACGCCGCGGCGGATGGTGTCCCAGTCCAGGCCCACGGCCCAGGCCGCGGCCACGGCGGCCATCGCGTTCTCGACCTGGAAGCCGATCAGGCCGCCGCGCGTCAGCGGCACGTCGCGCAGCGGGATGCTCTCGCGCCAGACGCCCTGGGCCGCGACGAGCTGGTCGCCGTCGACATAGACGCAGCGCTTGCCCTGGGCGCGGTGCGTGGCCATCAGCGGGTGGTGGCGGTCGGCCGCGAAGTAGATGACCTGGCCGGGACAGATGGCGGCCATCTGCGCCGTCAGCGGGTCGGTCGCGTTCAGCACCGCATAGCCGTTGGGCGCGACGTTCTGCACGATGACGCGCTTGACCAGCACCAGGTCTTCCGCCGTGTGCAGGAAGTTCATGCCCAGGTGGTCACCCGCGCCGACGTTGGTGACGACGGCGACCTGGCAGCGGTCGAAGCCCAGGCCTTCGCGCAGGATGCCGCCGCGCGCCGTCTCCAGCACGGCGGCTTCGACGTCGGGGTGCATCAGCACATTGCGGGCGCTCTTGGGGCCGGAGCAGTCGCCGCTGTCGATCTGGCGGCCGTCGACGTAGACGCCGTCGGTGTTGGTCATGCCGACCTTGAGGCCGCAGCTGGCGAACAGATGGGCGATCAGGCGCGTGACCGTGGTCTTGCCATTGGTGCCGGTGACGGCCACGACGGGGATGCGGCCGTCCTCGGCCGCGCCGCCGGACTTCTGCGAGCCGCCGAACAGGTGGCCGACGATGGCCTCGCCGACGTTGCGGCCCTTGCCGAAGCTGGGGCTGAGGTGCATGCGCAGGCCCGGCGCCGCGTTGACCTCGACGATGCCGCCGCTGATTTCTTCCAGCGGGCGCAGCACGCTCTCGGCCACCACGTCCACACCGCAGACGTGCAGGCCCACGACCTGGGCCGCGGCGATGGCGCGCGCGGCGACCTCGGGGTGCACGTCGTCCGTCACGTCGGTGGCCGTGCCGCCGGTGGACAGGTTGGCGTTGTTGCGCAGGATGACGCGCTGGCCCTTCTCGGGCACGGACTCGGGGCTGAGGCCCTGCTGCGTGAGCCGCGCGACGGCGATGTCGTCGAAGCGGATCTTGGTCAGCGACGTCGCGTGGCCATCGCCGCGGCGCGGGTCGGCGTTGACCTTGTCAACCAGCTGCTTGACCGTGTGCACGGCGTCGCCGATGACGTGGGGCGGGTCGCGGCGCGCGGCGGCAATGAGCTTGTCGCCGATGACGAGCAGCCGGTAGTCCGAGCCGGGCAGGAACTTCTCGACCATCACGGGGCCGATCTCGTCGGCCGCCTTGTAGGCGCTGTCGAAGTGCTCGCGCGTGGCGACGTTGACCGTCACGCCCTTGCCCTGGTTGCCGTCCTGAGGCTTCACGACGACGGGCAGGCCGATCTCCTGCGCGACGGCCCAGCCGTCGTCCGGCGAGTCGACCGGCCGGCCCGTGGGCACCGGCACGCCGGCGGCCTGCAGCAGGCGCTTGCAGAGGTCCTTGTCCTGGGCGATGGATTCGCTGACCGCGCTGGTCGCGTCCACCTCGGCGGCCCAGATGCGACGCTGCTTGGCGCCCCAGCCGAACTGCACCAGGCTGCCCTGCGTCAGGCGGCGGAAGGGGATGCCGCGGGCGATGGCCGCATTGACGATGGAGCCGGTGGAGGGGCCGAGGCGGATGTCCTCGTCCAGCTCGCGCAGCTGCGCGATGACGGCGTCGGCGTCGAACTCGCCGCCGCTACCGTCACTATTGAGCGCCGCGAGCACGAGCTTCAGCGCCTGCTCGAAGGCCAGGCGGCCGACGTCTTCCTCGCTGTATTCGATGACGATCTGGTAGGTGCCGGCCTCGGGCGTGACGTGGGTCTGGCTGAAGGTGACCGGGCAGCCGGCCTGGGCCTGCAGGGCCAGCGCGGCCTGCTCCAGCACCTGGGCCAGAGAGGCGTCGGCGCGCAGCTCGCCGATGGTGGGGAAGAGCTTGCGCAGGCGGGCCTCGAAGCCGGGCAGGCGTTCGAGCGAGCGCTCGGTGTCGGCGCAGTGCACGACGGCCTCGATGGCCGTGTGGCGGCTCCACATGTTCGGGCCGCGCAGCGCGCGGGTGCGGGAAACGTCCATGGTTTCTTGTTTATGCCAGGTGGAGGTCGGGAACGAAGGTGTCGAGGCCGGCGGCGATCAGCTCGGGCGAGATGCCCAGGGCCCAGGCGGCGGCGACGGCGGCGAGCAGCGTGGCGGCGTCCGTCGCGTTGCTGCCGAAGCGGCGCAGCAGGGCCTCGATGTTGGCGCCGGGCGTCTCGGCCGGGCCTTGCGCCAGCACGGCGGCGCCGCCGCGCAGGAAGACGGCGCGGCCGCCGCGGTCGCGGTGGTGGCGGATGGCTTCCAGCGTGCCGTCCTCGGCATAGAACACGACCTCGCCGTCGCTGAGCTCGGCCATGTCGACGAGGCGCGGGTGGGCCGCGTTCAGCACGCTGGCGCCGTCGCTGAGCACGACGTCGACCTGGGTGCGCAGCACCTTGTAGAGCTGGTCGGCGTCCTGCACGTCGAACTCGGCCAGGGCCGCGATGCCGTCGAGGTCGGTGACGACGCCGACCGTCGCGCGGTCGTAGGCCAGGCCGTCGCGCAGGATGGAGGCGGCGTCGTTCTCGACGACGACCGCGTTGACGCCGCGGTTCATCAGCAGCCGGTGGGCGGCGTCCCAGCAGGCGCTGTCGCGCTTCTCGACGCGGCGCGTGCCGAGGAACAGGCCGTCCTTGCAGGCCAGGCCGACGTGGCGGCCGTTCAGGTGCAGCAGCCAGGCGACGAGGCGGGTGATCTGGTGGCCGCCGCGCGAGCCGGCGACGCCGACGATGGGGATGCGGCCGGACTCGTCCTCGGCGAACAGGTGGTCGATGATGGCCTGGCCCACGGGCTGGGGCGCGCCGCTGGCCGGCTTGAGGTGCATCAGCAGGCCCGGGCCGGCGTTGACCTCGACGATGGCGCCGCCGGTCTCGGCCAGCGGCCTGGAGATGTCCTCGGTGACGAGGTCGACGCCGGCGATGTCCAGGCCCACGGTGCGGGCGGCCAGCGACACGGCGTGGGCGACCTCGGGGTGGACCTCGGGCGTGCAGTCGATCGCGACATTGCCGTTGCGCTGGATCAGCACGGCCGTGCCCGCGGCCGGCACGGACTCGGGCGTGAGGCCCTGGCGCTGCAGGTCCAGCAGGATGACGCCGTCTTCCGCGACCCGGATGCGGTTCAGCGGGAAGTCCTCGGTCAGGCCGCGGCGTGGGTCGACGTTGATCTGGCTGTCGACGAGCTGGGTGACCGTCTGGCGGCCGTCGCCGTGGACCCAGGCCGCCTCGCCACGCGAGGCCGCCACGACCTGGCCGCCGACGACGAGCAGCCGATGCTCGTTGCCGCGGATATAGCTTTCCACCAGCACCGACGAGCCGTGCGCATCGGCCAGCTTGAAGGCGGCCTCGCAGTCGGCCTGCGTCGAGATGTCCAGCGTGACGCCGCGGCCGTGGTTGCCGTCGCTGGGCTTGACGACGACGGGCAGGCCGATGTCCTGGGCCGCCTCCCAGGCCTCGGCGGCGGTCTTGACCTCCTGGCCCGCCGGCACCGGCACGCCGACGGCCTTGAGCAGGGTCTTGGTCAGGTCCTTGTCGCCGGCGATGCCCTCGGCGATGGCGCTGGTCATGTCGGTCTCGGCCGTCCAGATGCGGCGCTGGCGCTGGCCGTGGCCGAGCTGCACGAGGTTGCCGTCGTTGAGCCGGATGTGCGGGATGCGGCGGTCCGTGGCCGCGGCCACGATGGCCGCCGTGGAGGGGCCGAGGTAGCAGTCGTCGAGCTTGTCGCGAACGCGGGCCACGGCGGCCGGCACGTCGAAGGCCTCGGCGTTGATGATGGCCATCAGCAGCGCATGGCCCTCGGCGAGCGCGGCGCGGGCGACCTGCTCGTCGCGCGCGCGGAAGACCATGCGGTAGACGCCGCGCTGGCTGGTGGAGCGGGTCTGGCCGAAGCCCGTGGGCATGCCGGCCAGGTTCAGCAGCTCGATGACGATGTGCTCCAGCACGTGGCCCATCCAGGTGCCGTCGCGCAGGCGCTCGATGAAGCCGCCGCGCTCGCCGACGCCGCAATGGTGCTCGATCAGCGCGGGCAGGGCGGTGGTCAGGCGGTCGTTGAAGCCGGGCAGCAGGTTGGAGGGGCAGTCCTCCAGCTCGCCCAGGTCCAGCCAGACCTCCAGCACCGGCCGGTAGGTCCACATATTCGGCCCGCGCAGGTAGTTGATGCGCAGCAGGCGGATGTCGTTCTTCTTGCTCATGGAGTGGGGGAGTTGGGCGCCGGGAAGCGCGTGGAATTGTGCGCCGAAGTCATCGGGGAGAATTGCGACAGCCCGTCAGAGCGAACAACAACATGCAAGACCACCCTCCCGTCACAGCGCATCATCCGCAAATGGCCACCCTGCAGGGGCGGCTCCTGGCCGGCGAGAACGTGGTGGCCACGCTGGAGGTTGACCTGGGCGCCGACGGCCGCTTCGCCCAGGGGCTGATCGCGCTGACGAATTCACGCCTGCTGGCCTTCGAGCCCGCGGGCGGCGGCTGGGCCGAGTTCCCGCTGGCCGTCGGCCAGAGCCTCAGGCTCATCGACCACGGCGGCCTGGCCTTCATGGAGCTGTTCGGCGCCGACCGGCGCCTGGCGCGCTGGCGCTTCACGCTGGCCTGCAACCCGGCCGCCGTGCGCTTTGCCGCCGGCTTCGAGCGCGAGCTGCAGCGCCTGGCCGGCCATGTCGTGCTCGACGACGAGGCCGAGGGCGAGGACTCCGGCTTCGACTTCGGCGAGGCCGGCACGCCGCCCAGCACCTGGGTGCTGCTGCGGCTGTGGCGCTTCGCGCGGCCCTACCAGGGCCAGTTGCTGCTCGGCTTCGCGCTGATGATGGGCGCGACCGGCGCGACGCTGGTCTCGCCCTATCTGACCATGCCCTTGATGGACAAGGTGCTGATCCCCTTCCAGAACGGCCAGGCCATCGACCCCGGCCTCGTCATGTGGCTGCTGGGCGGCCTGCTTGGCGCGGCGCTGTTCTCGTGGGCGCTGGGCTGGGCCAAGACCTATCTGCTGGCCCTGGTCTCGGAGCGCATCGCGGCCGACCTGCGCACGGCGACCTTCGAGCACCTGCTCGGCCTGTCGCTCGAATACTTCGGCAACAAGCGCACCGGCGACCTGATGTCGCGCATCGGCTCGGAGACGGACCGCATCTCGGTGTTCCTGAGCCTGCACGCGCTGGACTTCATCACCGATGTGCTGATGCTGGCGATGACGGCCCTCATCCTGTTCAGCATCCATCCCGGCCTGGCGCTGGCGACGCTGGTGCCGCTGCCCTTCATCGCCTGGCTGATCCACCTCGTGCGCGACAAGCTGCGCACCGGCTTCGAGAAGATCGACCGCGTCTGGGGCGAGATCACCAATGTGCTGGCCGACACCATCCCGGGCATCCGCGTCGTGAAGGCCTTTGCCCAGGAGAAGCGCGAGGCCACGCGCTTTCGCGACGCGAACCAGAAGAACCTGCAGGTCAACGACCGGTTGAACAAGACCTGGAGCCTGTTCACGCCCAGCGTCGCGATGCTGACCGAGATGGGCCTGCTGGTCGTCTGGGGCGTCGGCATCTGGCTGATCGCCCACCAGAGCATCACGGTGGGCACGCTGACCGCCTTCCTGGCCTATATCGGCCGCTTCTACGGGCGCCTCGACTCGATGAGCCGCATCGTGTCCGTCACGCAGAAGGCCGCGGCCGGCGCCAAGCGCATCTTCGACATCCTGGACCACGTCTCCAACGTGCCCGACCCGGTCAACCCCCAGCCGTTCGAGAACGTGACCGGCGCCATCTCCCTGCAGGGCGTCAACTTCCGCTACGGCTCGCGCTCCGTCATCCGCACGCTCAACCTCGACATCCGCCCCGGCGAGATGGTGGGCCTGGTGGGCCACAGCGGCTCGGGCAAGAGCACGCTGGTGAACCTGATCTGCCGCTTCTACGACGTGACCGAGGGCGCCATCAAGGTCGACGGCACGGACCTGCGCAGAGTGAAGGTGGCCGACTACCGCCGCCACATCGGCCTGGTGCTGCAGGAGCCCTTCCTGTTCTTCGGCACCATCGCCGAGAACATCGCCTACGGCAAGCCGGACGCGACGCGCGACGAGATCGTGGCCGCCGCCCGCGCGGCCCATGCCCACGAGTTCATCCTGCGCCTGCCGCATGGCTACGACAGCCTCGTCGGCGAGCGCGGCCAGGGCCTGTCGGGCGGCGAGCGCCAGCGCATCTCCATCGCCCGCGCGCTGCTGATCGACCCGGCCATCCTGATCCTCGACGAGGCGACCTCGGCCGTCGACACCGAGACCGAGAAGGAGATCCAGCGCGCGCTGGACAACCTCGTCAAGGGCCGCACGACCATCGCCATCGCCCACCGCCTGTCCACGCTGCGCAAGGCCGACCGCCTCGTCGTCATGGACCGCGGCGAGATCGTCGAGCTGGGCCCGCACGACGAGCTGATCGCCCGGCAGGGCCATTACTGGCGCCTGTGGGAGGCCCAGGCCCGCCGCGTCGACGCCGAGGCCGCCGAGGACGGCGGCCTGATGGTCGTGGCCCCCAACCCGAATGCGCACACGGTGAACGCATGAGCACGACGCTTCCCTTCCGCGACCTGCACCTCGATGCCAACGGCCGGCTGGTGCTGACCGACCTGAACGGCGACGCCCACGTCGGCGTGACGCCGGTGCGCGCCCACCCGATCTCGGCGCCGGACGAAGGCCTGTCCCTGGTCGGTAGCCATGGCCACGAGCTGGCCTGGGTCGAGCACCTGTCCGCCCTGCCCGACGGCCCGCGCCGCCTGCTGGAGAGCGAACTCGCCGCCCGCGAATTCCATCCGACGCTCAAGCGCCTGATCGCCGTGAACACCTTCGCGACGCCCAGCACCTGGCGCATCGAGACCGACCGCGGCGAGGTCGACTTCGTGCTGAAGAGCGAGGAAGACATCCGCCGCCTGGAAGAAGGCCGGCTGCTGATCACGTCCACGCACGGCGTGCAGCTGCAGGTGCCGGACCGCTGGGCGCTGGACAAGCATTCCAGGCGGCTGCTGGAGCGGTTCTTGTAGCAAGGTTCGCGCGCAGCGCGACTGCCCCTCGCGCGACTGCCGTGGAGCCGGCTTTGCCGGGCCACTGGCAGTGCCCCCTTGGGGGGGCGCGCGAAGCGCGTGGGGGCGGTCTTATTCAGCCATCTGCGACTGCAGGTAGTTCTGCTCGCCGACCGTCTTGACCAGCTCCAGCTGGGTCTCGAGGTGGTCGATGTGCTCCTCGGTGTCGTCGAGGATCTCGACGAAGATCTCGCGCGAGACGTAGTCGCGCACGCTCTCGCAGTAGGCGATGGCGTCCTTCAGGTGGACGTGGGAGGCCTTCTCGATCTTCAGGTCGCACTCCATCGTCTCGACGGCGTTCTCGCCGATCAGCAGCTTGCCCAGGTCCTGCAGATTGGGCAGGCCTTCCAGCACCAGCACGCGCTCGATGAGCTTGTCGGCGTGCTTCATCTCCTCGATGGACTCCTCGTACTCGTGCTTGGCCATCTTGGCCAGGCCCCAGTTCTTCAGCATGCGGGCATGCAGGAAATACTGGTTGATGGCGGTCAGCTCCAGCTTGAGCTGCTGATTGAGGTGGACGATGACCTGGGCGTCGCCTTTCATGGGGCTCTCCGGAACGTGGGACTGGGCTGGCAGTATCCCCAGCGAAAGCCCCTCGGCAAAACCGCTCTTTCTGCAAATGAGATCGATTCGCATTAAAATTCCGACCATGATTGTTTGCGTCTGCCACCGCGTCTCCGACCGCGACATCGCGATTGCCGCCTCCAGCGGCTGCCCGAGCTTCGAGGCCCTGCAGGACGATCTGCGCGTGGCCACGGCCTGCGGCGCCTGCCGCGACTGCGCCTGCGCGGTCTTCGAGGAGAGCCGCGTCGAGGGCGGTGCGCCGCGCGCCCGCGGCATGGCCGCCGCCGTCCAGCCGCTGCTGGCGGTCTGAGCCTTTACAATCCACGCTCCGGTCGGCAACGGCCGCCGGCGTCCGCGTCGTCTGATCTTGAGTGTTGTGTTTTGCCGCAGCCGCTCGGGCTGCGGATGAATCCTGATCCAACAACACCTAGGAATCTCTCATGAGCACCATGCAAACCGGCATCGTCAAATGGTTCGACGACGGCAAGGGCTTCGGCTTCATCACTCCCGCCGACGGCGGCAAGGATCTGTTCGCCCATCACAGCGAAATCAAGAACAACGGCGGCTTCCGCACGCTGGCCGAAGGCGCCCAGGTCGAGTTCGAAGTGAAGCAGGGCCCCAAGGGCCTGCAGGCCTCGAACATCCGCGCGCTGTAATTCACGCGTCGCCCCGACACAAAGCCCGCGCCTGGCGCGGGCTTTGTGCTTTCCGTGGCCGCGCAACGACAATTGATGGCTATGTCCGCAATCCCCGCCGCCGCGCCGAAGGCGCTGACCGCTTACCGCCCGTTCTGGGCCAAGCGCTTCGGCCCCGCGCCCTTCCTGCCCATGAGCCGGCCGGAGATGGAGCAGCTCGGCTGGGATTCCTGCGACATCGTCATCGTCACGGGCGACGCCTACGTCGACCATCCGAGCTTCGGCATGGCCGTCATCGGCCGCACGCTGGAGGCCCAGGGCTTCCGCGTCGGCATCATTGCGCAGCCGGACTGGAACAGCGCCGATGCGTTCAAGGCGCTCGGCAAGCCGAATCTTTTCTTCGGCGTCGCGGCCGGCAATATGGACTCGATGATCAACCGCTACACGGCTGATCGGAAAATCCGCAGCGACGACGCTTACACGCCGGGCGGCGAGGGCGGCCGCCGCCCCGACCGCGCGACGCTGGTCTACACGCAGCGCTGCCAGGAAGCTTTCAAGGACGTGCCCATCGTCATCGGCGGTATCGAGGCCTCGCTGCGCCGTATCGCCCACTACGACTACTGGCAGGACAAGGTGCGCCGTTCGGTGCTGGTGGACAGCAAGGCCGACCTGCTGGTCTACGGCAATGCCGAGCGCGCCATCGTCGAGATCGCCCACCGCCTGGCGCGCCGCGAGCCCATCGAGAGCCTGACCGACGTGCGCGGCACGGCCTTCATGCGCCGCGACGGCGATCCGTCGGCCGACGGCTGGTTCGAGCTGGACTCGACCGAGGTGGACCGCCCCGGCCGCGTCGACGAGCTGATCAGCCCCTACCAGGAGATCAAGCAGGAGGCCTGCGCGACCGAACCCGACGCGCCCAAGCCGATCACCCTCCACAAGACCGGCCGCATCGTGATGCCGCCGCGCGACCACACCGTCGTGCGCCTGCCGGCCTACGAGCAGGTCAGGAGCGACGCGGTGCTCTACGCCCACGCCAACCGCGTGCTGCACCTGGAGACCAACCCCGGCAACGCCCGCGCGCTGGTGCAGCGCTACGACTTCAACGGCATCGCGCGCGACCTCTGGATCAACCCGCCGCCCATCCCGCTGACGACGCCGGAGATGGACCATGTCTTCGACCTGCCCTATGCGCGCAGCCCGCACCCGAGCTATGCGGACGCGGCCGGCAGCCACGACGGCGCGACCAAGATCCCGGCCTGGGAAATGATCCGCTTCAGCGTCAACATCATGCGCGGCTGCTTCGGCGGCTGCACCTTCTGCTCCATCACGGAGCACGAGGGCCGCATCATCCAGAGCCGCTCGGAAGACTCCGTGATCCGCGAGATCGAGGAGATGCGCGACAAGGTCAAGGGCTTCACCGGCATCGTGTCGGACCTCGGCGGCCCGACGGCCAATATGTACCGCATCGGTTGCAAGAGCCCCGAGATCGAGGCCGCCTGCCGCAAGCCCAGTTGCGTCTACCCGGGCATCTGCCCGAACCTGAACACCAGCCACGACCCGCTCATCAGGATGTACCGCCGCGCGCGTGCGCTGCCGGGCGTCAAGAAGATCCTGATCGGCTCCGGCCTGCGCTACGACCTGGCCGTGCAGTCGCCCGAGTACGTGAAGGAGCTGGTCACCCACCACGTCGGCGGCTACCTGAAGATCGCGCCCGAGCACACCGAGGGCGGCCCGCTGTCCAAGATGATGAAGCCGGGCATAGCCACCTACGACCGCTTCAAGCAGATGTTCGAGGCGGCCAGCGCTGCGGCCGGCAAGAAGCAGTACCTGATCCCCTATTTCATCGCCGCCCACCCCGGCACCAGCGACGAGGACATGATGAACCTCGCCGTGTGGCTGAAGAAGAACGGCTTCCGCGCCGACCAGGTGCAGACCTTCTATCCCAGCCCCATGGCCACGGCCACGGCCATGTACCACTCGGGCTTGAATCCGCTCAAGGGCATCAGCCGCGACGACAGCCGCGGCGAGAAGGTCGACGTCGTGCGCGGCGAGCGCCGCCGCCGCCTGCACAAGGCCTTCCTGCGCTATCACGACGCCAACAACTGGCCGCTGCTGCGCGAGGCCCTGAAGGCCATGGGCCGGGCCGACCTGATCGGCAACGGCAAGCACCACCTGATCCCGAGCTACCAGCCCGTCACCGACGGCAGCTACGACAGCGCGCGGCGCAAGAACTCGACCTCGGCCAAGCCGGCCACGCCGCGCAAGGGCCAGCTGCTGACCCAGCACACCGGCCTGCCGCCGCGCGTGACGGGCGCCACCCGCGCGGGCGGCCCGCGTCCGGGCAAACCCGGTAAGCGTTGAGGGGGACTGCGGGACATTTGCCCGCGCTTTACGTGACATGCCGCGCGCGGATGCACTACGCTTGCGCGTCCTGACCGAAGAGGCCGGCGCCGCCGTGGCTGCCGCCCTGCCCGGAGCCCCCGCCCCCATGCAAGAAACGCCCGCCGCTGACGACGACCTGCTCGAACTGCTCGACGAGCCCGAGCATGCGGACGCGGAGCACCGCCCCCACGACCGACCCTGGCGCATCCTCATCGTCGACGACGACGGCGACGTCCACAAGGCCACCGAACTGGCCATGCAGGGGCTCACGGTCGAAGGCCAGCCCCTGGTCTTCCTGCACGCCTCATCCGCCGCCCAGGCCCGCCAGCTGCTTGCGAGCGAGGACGACCTCGCCGTCGTGCTGCTCGACGTCGTCATGGAGAGCGAGGACGCCGGCCTGCAGCTGGTGCGCCACATCCGCGACGAGCTGCGCCTGGGCGCGGTGCGCATCGTGCTGCGCACCGGCCAGCCCGGCTATGCGCCCGAGATCGAGACGGTGCAGGCCTATGACATCAACGACTACAAGACCAAGTCCGAGCTGACCCGCACGCGGCTGTACACGGTGCTGACCGCGGCCGTGCGCTCCTACCGGCAGATCTGCGCGCTGGAGGCCAACCGCCGCGGCCTGGAGATGATCGTCGAGAGCAGCACCTCGCTGTCGCGCATGCGCGGCCTCTCGCGCTTCGCCGAAGGGGTCGTCACCCAGCTCTGCGCGCTGCTGGGCATCCTGCCCGAGGGCCTGGTCTGCGCGCAGATGGGCGGCGATGCCGGCGAGGAGGTCCGCATCGTCGCCGCCGCCGGCCAGTACAGCGGCCTCATCGACCGGCCGCTGGCCCAGGTCAAGATCGCCAACGTGCGCGAGCGCCTGGAGCGCTGCCTGCGCGAGCAGCGCAACCTCTACGACGACGGCACCTGCCTCTACTTCGGCATGGGCCAGGGCCGCGCGATGGCCGCGCTGGTCGACGTCGGCCGCGAGCTCGACGAGCTCGACCAGCAGCTGCTGCGCGCCTTCTGCTCCAACATCGCGGTCGGCTTCGAGAACGTCGTGCTGTACAGCCAACTGCTGGACCAGGCCTACAACGACCCGCTGCTGCGCCTGCCCAACCGCAACCGCTTCGTCGAGCTGCTGGACAAGAACCTGAAGGACCCGGCCGGCGTCACGCTCGCGCTGATCGACATCGACGACTTCTCCGACATCAACGACGCCTTCGGCCACCACTTCGGCGACCAGGTGCTGCAGGCCGTCGTGCACCGCATGAGCGAGATGCTCGGCCTGAACACGGCCATGGCCCGCGTCGGCGCCGACACCTTCGGCGTGCTCGGCGAGCATGCCAAGGTCTGCCCGGACAGCGTGCAGGCCGTCTTCGCCGAGCCCTTCGTCGTCGCCGGCGAGCGGCTGCAGCTGTCGGCCACGACCGGCCTCGTGCGCCTGGGCGAGTCCACGGCCGTGGGCTCCGAGCTGCTGCTGGACGCCCAGATCGCGCTGAAGCGCGCCAAGCAGCAGCAGCGCGGCGCCTCGCAGTATTTCTCCGCCGCCATGGGCAGCGACGCGCGCGAGCGCTTCAAGCTGCTCAAGGGCCTGCGCACCGGCTTCGAGGAAAACCGCCTCTTCGTCGTCTACCAGCCCCAGGTCGACCTGGGCAGCGGGCGCGTGCTGGGCGCCGAAGCCCTGCTGCGCTGGCGCACCGAGGACGGCCGCTTCATCCCGCCCGACCAGTTCATCCCGCTGGCCGAGCAGAGCGGCCTCATCATCCCCATCGGCGAATTCGTCATGCGCACGGCCTGCCGGCAGCTCAGGGAGCTGCAGGACCAGGGGCATGCCGAGTTCCGCATGGCCGTCAACATCTCGATGGCCCAGTTCCGCCACCCGGCCTTCCTCGACATGCTGGCCCGCGCGCTGAAGGACAGCGGCGTCGCCGGCCAGAGCATCGAGCTCGAGATCACCGAGTCCATGGCCATGGAGGACGCCGAGCTCGTGCTGCGCGTGCTGGCCGACATCAAGCGCCTGGGCTTTTCCGTCGCCATCGACGACTTCGGCACCGGCTTCTCGTCGCTGAGCCAGCTGCGCCAACTGCAGGTGGACCGCCTGAAGATCGACCGCGCCTTCGTGCAGGAGGCGCAGGCCTCGTCGGCCGGTTCCACGATTGCGCAGATGGTCATCAACCTCGGCCGCGGCCTGGGCCTCACGGTCATCGCCGAAGGCATCGAGACCGAGGAGCAGCGCCGCTACCTGATCGGTCTGGGCTGCCACGAAGGCCAGGGCTGGCTGTTCGCCAAGCCCATGCCGGCGGACCAGCTCGAGAGCTTCATGGCGCGCTGAACCCCTGGTTGCACCGAGGCGGCGGAACCCTAAACTGCGCCGTTGCCACGACCTGCCAGGAGCGCCCATGAGCCTCGCCAAGATCCTCGTCGCCCAGGGCGGCGGCCCCACCGCCGTCATCAACCAGAGCCTCGTCGGCGTCGTGCTCGAAGCGCGGCGCCAGGCCGGCGTGGGCAAGGTCTACGGCGCGCGCCACGGCGTGCGCGGCATCGTCAACGAGGACTTCGTCGACCTGACGCAGGAGACCAGCCACAACCTGGAGCTGGTGGCCAACACGCCCGCGTCCGCGCTGGGCTCCACGCGCGACAAGCCCGATGCCGCCTACTGCCGCGAGATCTTCATCGTGCTGCAGGCCCACGGCATCACGCATTTCTTCTACATCGGCGGCAACGATTCGTCCGACACGGTGCGCATCGTGTCCGAGGAGGCCGCGGCGGCCGGTTACCCGCTGCGCTGCATCCACATCCCCAAGACCATCGACAACGACCTCGTCGGCAACGACCACACGCCCGGCTATGCGTCCGCCGCGCGCTTCGTGGCCCAGGCCTTCGCCGGCGCCAACCTCGACAACGCGGCGCTGCCGGGCGTCTACGTCGGCGTCGTCATGGGCCGCCACGCCGGCTTCCTGACGGCGGCCGCGGCCCTGGGCAAGAAGTTCGACGACGACGGCCCGCATCTCATCTACCTGCCCGAGCGCAGCTTCGACATCGAGCAGTTCCTGCACGACGTGAAGGCCACGCACGCGCGCTACGGCCGCTGCGTCATCGCCGTCAGCGAGGGCATCCACGACGCCTCGGGCGCGCCCATGCTGTCCAGGCTGGCTGGCGACCTGGAGCGCGACGCCCACGGCAATGTGCAGCTCAGCGGCACCGGCGCGCTGGCCGACCTGCTCTGCGAGGAGATCAAGGCCCGTCTCGGCATCAAGCGCGTGCGCGGCGACACCTTCGGCTATCTGCAGCGCAGCTTCCTGGGCTGCGTGTCCGACGTGGACCAGCGCGAGGCTAGAGAGGTCGGCGAGAAGGCCGTGCAATACGCCTTCCATGGCGACCGCGACGGGTCCGTCGCCATCCGGCGCGTGGGCTACTACTCGGTGGACTACGAGCTGCTGCCGCTGGCCGCCGTGGCCGGCAAGACGCGCACGATGGAAGACCACTTCATCAACGCCGCCGGCACCGACGTGACCGACGCCTTCCGCCTCTATCTGCGCCCGCTGCTGGGCTCGGGCATGCCGGACGCCTACCGGCTGCGGCCCAACCCCGTCGCCAAGGTGCTCAGGCGCGGCTGAGCTTCAGGGCCCGGGTCTGATGAACCGGGCCGTTGACGTTGATCGGGACGGGAATTGAACCGCGCCCCACTCCCCGGAGACCGCCATGAAACCCACCCCGCCCGGCTGGCCGCGCCTGTCCTCGGCCCTCTACTGCGAGAACGCGCGCGAGGCCATCGCCTGGTACCAGCACGCCTTCGGCTTCGAGGTCGAGATCGTCGTGGACGCGCCCGACGGCAGCGTCATGCACAGCGAGCTGCGCTACGGCGAGGCCATCGTCATGGTCTCGGAGGGCAGCGCCGGGCGGAAGGCGCGCTTTGGCGTGCCGGGCCGCGCACCGCGGGCCATCGGCGGCGTCAACACGCAGGGCCTCTTCCTCTACGTCGACGACGTGGACGCGCATTGCGACCGGGCCCGCGCGGCCGGCGCCCGCGTGACCTACGAGCCGACGGACAACGACTATGGTGCCGCCCACTGGTGCGACCGCAGCTACGGCTGCGTGGACCCGGACGGGCATCTTTGGTGGTTCAGCCAGCGCCTCAGGAACCCGCCGGTCTGACGCCGGGCGAATCGCTCAGCCGGCGCGCCTGGCCAGCATCGCGCGCGCGACGCGCGACATCGGCGGGCGGCCCAGCACCTGGGAGATGAAGGCGCCGGCGTCCACCAGCTTGTCGAGGACTATGCCGGTAGCGATGCCGAGGCCGTCCAGCATGAAGACCACGTCCTCGGTCGCGATATTGCCCGTCGCGCCCTTGGCATAGGGGCAGCCGCCCAGGCCGGCCACGCTGGCGTGGAAGCTGTGCACGCCCAGCTCCATGCTGGCGTAGATATTGGTCAGCGCCTGGCCATAGGTGTCGTGGAAATGGCCCGACACCTCCGGGCCAGGGAAGTGCTTCAGCGCCCGCTCCATCGCCGCCTGCACCTTGCGCGGCGTGCCGACGCCGATGGTGTCGGCGATGTCGATCGCGTCCACGCCCAGCGCGCGCAGCGGCTGCACGACGCGCTCCACCTGGTCGGCGCTGATCTCGCCTTCGTAGGGGCAGCCCAGCGCGCAGGACAGCGCCGCGCGCACCTTCAGGCCGGCCGCGTGCGCGCCCGCGACTACGGGCGCGAAGCGCTCCAGGCTCTCGGCGATGGAGCAGTTGATGTTCTTCTGCGTGAAGGCCTCGCTGGCCGCTGTGAACACGAGGATCTCGTCGGGCTTCGAAGCCAGCGCCGGCTCCAGCCCTTTGGTGTTGGGCACGAGGACCGAGTAACGGACGCCGGGCTTGCGCTCGATCGCGGCCATCACGGCCGCGTTGTCGCCCATCTGCGGCACCCACTTCGGGCTGACGAAGCTGGTGACCTCGATCTCCTTCAGGCCGGCGTCCTGCAGCATCGCGACGAGGCGGGCCTTGTGCTCTGTGGCGACGTTCTCCTTCTCGTTCTGCAGCCCGTCGCGCGGGCCGACGTCGAGGATCTTGACGTGGGTGGGCAGGGGCATGATGGGTTCACTGCTGCGGTGGGTCCAGGGCTTCGAGATCGACCTGATCTTTCAGTCTTCCGCTGGCCTTTTTGTTGGCGATGAAATCGGTCAGACCGATGACGTTGAGCGGCACGCCGCCAAGCACAGCCGACTCGCGACGCTCGAAACAAGCATCGAAATCCACGCCGTCAATGGCCGTCAAGATGTCGATGCGTCGGGGCGGCTGGCCAAGCTGGAGGATGGTGTCGGAGTCGAAGTCTTCCACCTTCAAAGCGAGTGACCCGAATCCGAACGCTTGCAGAGCGCCCAGCAGGCGCCGGATGTTGTCTTGACTGAGTCGGACCCAGAAGTCGATATCGCCGGTGTAGCGCGGGTGCCCGTGTGCGGCCAGCGCGTAGCCGCCGACAACCAGGTACTCAACGCCTCGCGCGTTGAGCAACTCGGCAAACTCTTTGAAGTCTTGGTTCAGCATCGCCGGACTCGTGGGGTGCCAGAAGTTGCTGTCGCAGCGTTTCAACGGCCGCCATGCGTTCGGCCATCGGGCGCGAACGCCAGTAAGCCAGATCCTCTGCGGCCTGGCTCTTGCGATTGGTGATCTTCAGCGTGCGCAGCATGGCCGGATTGTCACGCTTCCAGCTTCAGCAACTCGGCGCCATCGCCCACCTGGTCGCCGACGGCGAACAGCAGCTCGGCCACCTTGCCGTCGCGCGGCGCGCTGATGGTGTGCTCCATCTTCATCGCCTCCATGACGGCCAGCGGCTGGCCCTGGGTAACGGTGTCGCCGGCCTTGGCCAGGAAGGCGATCAGCTTGCCGGGCATGGGGGCCGTCAGGCGGCCGCCTTCGGCCGGGCCGTCGCCGGCGTGGGCGATGACGTCCACCTCGGTCAGCACGGCGGAACCCGTCGGCGCGAACGCGGCGACACGCTCGCCCTGGGCATAGGTCTTCACGCGCAATCGCTGAACTTCGGGATCCGTGCCGAGGAAGAGTTCGTGCGTCTCGGCATCGCTCGACTGCACGGCGAACTCGATGGCCTCGCCTTCGACGGTCAGCGTCATGCCGCCGCGGTGGTGGCGCGACAGCAGCGCATCGAAGTGCCTGCCGCCGGCTTCGAGGTCGAAGCGGCGCGTGGCCGAACCGAACATCCGCCAGCCGTCGCGGGCGCTCCACGGGTCGCTGCCCTGGGTCGTGGCTTCGACGGCCAGCGTGTGGGCCACGATGGCGGCCGCGCTGATGCGCAGCGGCAGGCCGGGCTGGTCGAACAGCACGGCCTTCTCGCGCTCGATCAGGCCGGTGTCGAGGTCGGCGCCGGCGAACGAGGCCGTCGCGGCGCAGCGGCGCAGGAAGGCGACGTTGGTCTGCAGGCCGACGACATGGGTGTCGCGCAGCGCGGCGTCCAGCCGGGCCAGCGCCTGCGCGCGGTCCTCGCCCCAGACGATGAGCTTGGCGACCATCGAGTCGTAATAGGGGCTGATCGCATCGCCCTCGCGCACGCCGGCGTCGATGCGGACGTTGCCGCGTTCAAAGGCGACGTGTGCCGGCCAGCGCGCGACGTCCAGCGTGCCGGTGGCGGGCAGGAAGCCGCCGTCCGGGTTCTCGGCGCAGATGCGGGCCTCGATGGCATGGCCGTGCATGCGCAGTTCCGATTGCTTCAGCGGCAGCGGCTGGCCGGAGGCCACGCGCAGCTGCCACTCGACCAGGTCCTGCCCCGTGATGGCTTCCGTCACCGGATGCTCCACCTGCAGCCGCGTGTTCATCTCCATGAAATAGAAGCGGCCGTCCTGCTCGGCGATGAACTCCACGGTGCCGGCGCCGACATAACCGACCGCCTTGGCGGCGGCCACGGCGGCCTCGCCCATCTGCGCGCGGCGCTCGGCCGTCATGCCCGGCGCGGGCGCTTCCTCCAGCACCTTTTGGTGGCGGCGCTGCACGGAGCAGTCGCGCTCGAACAGGTAGACGCAGTCGCCCTGCGTGTCGCCGAAGACCTGGATCTCGATGTGGCGCGGGCGCTGGACATAGCGCTCGATCAGCACCGCGTCGTCGCCGAAGCTGTTGATGGCCTCGCGCTTGCACGAGGCAAGGGCCGCGTCGAACTCGTCGGCGCCGTAGACCGCACGCATGCCCTTGCCGCCGCCGCCGGCGCTGGCCTTGATCAGCACCGGGTAGCCGATGCGGTCGGCCTCCTTCTTCAGCAGCGCCGGGTCCTGGTCGGCGCCGTGATAGCCCGGCACCAGCGGCACCTTGGCGGCCTCCATCAGTCGCTTGGACTCGGCCTTCAGGCCCATGGCCTGGATGGCGCTGGGCGGCGGGCCGATGAAGACGACACCGGCATCGGCGCAGGCCTGCGCAAAGGCCTCGTTCTCGCTGAGGAAGCCATAGCCCGGGTGCACGGCCTGCGCGCCGGTGCGCTTGGCGGCATCAAGGATGCGCTCCCATTGCAGATAGGAGTCGCGCGGCGCGGGGCTGCCGATCAGGATGGCCTCGTCGCAGGCCTTGACGTGCTGGGCGTCGGCATCGGCCTCGGAGTAGACGGCCACCGTCTGGATGCCCATGCGGCGGGCCGTGGCCGCGACGCGGCAGGCGATTTCCCCTCGGTTGGCGATGAGGATCTTCTTAAACATGGCGTGCTCCCGAGGGGAACTCGCCTGCGTGCTCGGCTGCGCCGAGCACCATGCAATTTGTCGCTTGCGCGACCGCGCCTTCGGCGCGAGCGCCGCGATTGGCGATCAGGATCTTCTTGAACATGCTTGATATCTCCTCAGCCGTCTTCTTGTGGATTCAGGTTCGGGGCGCGCAACGGGTTGATGGGCCGTCGACGCGCTGATGTCGCAGCGGTCAGTGCGCGCAGACCTGCACCTTGGCCGCCGCGTCCGAAGGCGTCAGTTCGGCCTCGGTCGAGCAGCGCATGCCCAGGCGCTGCAGCAGCGCGCGGTCCTTCTCGGCTTGCGGGTTGCTCGTCGTCAGCAGCTTGTCGCCATAGAACATGGAGTTGGCGCCAGCCAGGAAGCACAGGGCCTGCATGGTCTCGGGCATCTCCTCGCGACCGGCGGACAGGCGCACCATGGCGCGCGGCATGGTGATGCGGGCGACGGCGATGGTGCGGATGAACTCCAGCGGGTCCAGCGGCGCCGTGCCAGCCAGCGGCGTGCCTTCCACCTGCACGAGGTTGTTGATGGGCACGCTCTCGGGATAGGGGTCGAGGTTGGCCAGCTGCACGATGAGGCCGGCGCGCTGGCGGCGCGTCTCGCCCATGCCGACGATGCCGCCGGAGCAGACCTTCAGGCCCTGCTGGCGCACGCGGTCCAGCGTGTCGAGGCGGTCTTGATAGGTGCGCGTCGTGATGATCTGGCCGTAGAACTCGGGTGCGGTGTCGAGGTTGTGGTTGTAGTAGTCCAGGCCGGCTTCCTTGAGCTGCTCGGCCTGGCCGTCTTCCAGCATGCCGGCGGTCAGGCAGGTCTCCAGGCCCAGGGCCTTGACCTCGGAAATCATCGTGCCGATGGCTTCGAGGTGGCGGGGCTTGGGGCTACGCCAGGCGGCGCCCATGCAGAAGCGCGTCGCGCCATTGGCCTTGGCCGCGCGGGCGGCTTCCATGACCTCTTCCAGCGGGATCAGCTTCTCGGCCTTCAGGCCGGTGTCGAAGTGGGCCGACTGCGGGCAGTAGGCGCAGTCTTCCTCGCAGCCGCCGGTCTTGATGGACAGCAGCGTGGACAGCTGCACCGCGTTGGCGTCGAAATGCTCGCGGTGCACCTGCTGGGCGCGGAACAGCAGGTCGTTGAAGGGCAGCTCGAACAGGGCTGCAACCTCGGCGACGGTCCAGGGCTTGGCCTGGCGGCGCTCGGCGTCGGTGGTGGGGGTGAGGGTCTGGATCTGGTTCATGCGGGGAGGTGTCCGAGCAGGGGTTGGAGCGCCAGGTGGCGCGCCACCGTGGTGTGGTCGGCGTGGGCCAGGCGGGGCACATGGCCGAGGCAGGGGGCCTGCAGGCCGGCTTGCAGCGCCTGCAGATTGTCGGTGACGTGGGGCTGATGCGCGTCCACCGTGTTGGCCACCCAGGCGGCCAAGGTCAGGCCGCGGGCGCGCACGGCCTCGGCCGTCAGCAATGCGTGGTTTATGCAGCCCAGGCGCAGGCCGACGACGAGGACGACGGGCAGGCCGAGGTCGGTGGCGAGGTCGGCCGTGTCCCATTCGTCGTTCAGCGGCACGCGGAAGCCGCCGACGCCTTCGACCAGGGCCACGTCGGCCCGGCCACCCACCCAGCGCAGCGCATGCAGCAGCGGCTCGCGGGCGATGGCCTCGTTCTCGACGCGGGCGGCGATGTGGGGCGCGCAGGCGGTGCGCAGCTGCAGCGCGCCGACCTCGGCCGAGGTCAGGCCCATATTGCCGGCCGCGCGCAGGCGCTCGACGTCGTCGTTGAGCCAGTGGCCGTCGACGAAATCCAGGCCGGCCGAGATGGGCTTGAGCGCGGCGACGCGCCGGCCCGCCTGCGCGAACGCATGCGCGAGGCCGGCCGTGACGGCGGTCTTGCCGATCTCGGTGTCGGTGCCGGTGATGAAGAAGCCTTTCATGAGTGCACCCTTCGCGCTACGCGCTGTCCCGCCAGGCGGGAGCGAGCTTGCTTGGGGCGGCCCGGCGCGGCGCTCACGCGGCCAGCTCCTGCGCCGAAGCCGCGCGGTCGAGAGCGGTCAGCAGCGCGTCGACATCGGCGGCCGTGTGCGTGCCGCACAGCGTGATGCGCAGCCGCGCGGTGCCGGCGGCGACGGTGGGCGGGCGGATGCCCGGCACGCGCAGGCCGGCGCTTTCCAGCGCGGCGGCCAGGGCCATGACCGCGGCGTTGCCGCCGACGATCAGCGGCTGGATGGGCGTGGCCGAGTCGGTCAGCGACCAGCTTAGGCGCGGGTGGCGGGCGATCAGCGCGAGCAGGCCGTCGCGCAGCTGGGCCTGGCGGGCGACGAGGTTGGCGCGGCGCGCGGCGCCGACGGGGCCGTCGATGAGCGCGAAGCTGGTCAGCAGCGCATGCTCGACGGCCGGTGGCGAGGCGGTCGAGAAGATGAAGTTGCGCGCCGCCTGCAGCAGGTAGTCGACGATGGTCGCGTGGGCGGCGACGAAGGCGCCCGCGAGGCCGGCGGCCTTGCCCAGCGTGCCGACGAGGATCAGGCGTTCGCTGTTCAGACCGAAGTGTTCCAGCGAGCCGCGGCCGGTGCTGCCGAGCACGCCGAAGCCATGCGCGTCGTCGACGACGAGCCAGGCGTCGAATTCCTCGGCCAGCGCGAGCAGGCCGGGCAGCGGCGCGAGGTCGCCGTCCATGCTGAACACGGCGTCGGTGACGATGAGCCTGACCTTGGCGATGCTGGCGGCCAGCGCCGTGCGCAAGGCGGCGAGGTCGGCGTGCGGGAAGCGCGTGACCTTGGCCTTGGACAGCCGCGCGGCGTCGATCAGCGACGCGTGGTTGAGCTGCTCCGAGAAGATCTCGGTGTGCTCGTCGCCCAGCGCCGTGACGACGGCGAGGTTGGCCATATAGCCGGTGCAGAAGCCGATGGCGCGGGCCTCGGGGATGTGCGGCGCAAACCACGCCGCCAGCGTGTCGGTGACGGCCTCGTGGGCGGCGCTGTGGCCGCTGACCAGCGGCGATGCGCCCGAGCCGCCACCCCAGCGGCGCGCGCCTTCGGCCAGCGCCTCGGCAATCGCCGGCTCGGCGGCCAGGCCCAGGTAGTCGTTGGAGCAGAACATCAGCAGCTCGCGGCCGTTGATGGTCTGGCGGGGCGCGGTGCCGTTGTCGGCGCGGCGCAGCGTGCGGGTCAGGCTCTGCGCCGAGATGGCGGCGAGCTTGGCGCTCAGGTGTTCAAGCAAGGACATCGTTCAAAGTCGCCGTCACGGCCGCGGCCAGGAAGGCCGCGGTCGCGTCGTCGATCAGGTAAGGGGGCATCAGGTAGACGGTGCTGCCTATCGGTCGGATCAGCAGTTCGTGTGCGCGCGCTGCAAGGTGGAAGCGCTCGGCGAAGCGGGGTGGTGCTTCAGGCACATCGAAGGCGAGGATCATGCCGCGCTGGCGCCAATGCGTCGTGCGCGAGGTCAAGGGGGTGAAGGCGCGGGCCAGGCGATCGGCCTGGGCGCGGTTGTCTTCGAGCTGGCCGGCATCGAAGCGGTCCAGCACCGCGTTGGCCGCCGCGCAGGCCAGCGGGTTGCCGGTGTAGGAGTGGGAGTGCAGGAAGCCGCGCGTGACGTCCTCGCTCCAGAAGGCCGAGAACACCTCGTCCGTCGTCAGCACCAGCGACAGCGCCATCGTGCCGCCGGTGATGCCCTTGCTCAGCAGCAGGAAGTCGGGCCAGTCGGCTTGGTTTTGCTCCCACGCGAAGAAGCTGCCGGTGCGGCCGCAGCCCACGGCGATCTCGTCGGCGATCAGGTGCACGCCGAACTCGCGCGTCAGCTCGCGCAGGCCCTTCAGATAGCCGGGCGAATGCATGACCATGCCGGCCGCGCCCTGCACCAGCGGCTCGACGATGACGCAGGCGATGGAGGCGTGGCGCTCGGCCAGCAGCGTGCGCATCGCGGCCAGCGCCTCGGCCTCGTTGCCGAGGCGCGAATCCGGCGACGCGACGATGTGGGCCCGCATCAGCAGCGGGTCGTAGGCGTCGCGGAAGACCTGCACGTCGGTCACGCTGAGCGCACCCAGCGTCTCGCCGTGATAGCTGTTCTTCAGGCACACGAACTCGCGCTTGTCGGCGCGGCCACGGTTCTTCCAGGCATGGAAGCTCTGCTTCAGCGCGATCTCGACGGCGCTCGCGCCATCGCTGCCGAAGAACACATGGCCCAGCCGGCCTTGCGTGCGCGCCGACAGCCGCTCGGCCAGGCGCACGGCGGGCTCGTGTGTGCAGCCGGCCAGCATCACATGGGGCAGCGTGTCGAGCTGGGCCTTGATGGCGTCGTGCAGCGGCCGGTCGCTGTGGCCGAACAGGTTGACCCACCAGGACGAGTTGGCGTCGAAGTAGCGATTGCCGTCGGTGTCGAACAGCCAGGGGCCGTCACCGCGCGCGATGGGCAGGGGCGGCACGTCGGCGAGGCGGGCCATCTGCGTGCAGGGATGCCAGACGGCCGCGCGGCTGCGGTCTTGGAGGGAAGTCATGCGGGTCTCGGACGGCGCACGCGCTGGAGCAGCGCGCGCAGGAACTTGAAGCAGTACCAGATCAGCGTGGTCATGACGGCGAGCGTCAGGGCCAGCAGCGGGAAGAAGACGAAGGGGTGGGCCCAGGCCAGCCACAGCATCGTCGGCACGGCCACGTCGCCGGCCAGCGACAGGCCGAGGTTGGAGAAGGGCTCGGGCGAGGTGTTGGCCGCCGCGCGCGTGCTGGCCTTGGCCGCATGCGCGGTGGCCGCGAGGCCGCCGCCGATCAGCGCGGCGACGGCGGTCCAGGCCTCGCCGTGGTCGCCGGCCCAGCCGCCGACGAGGCCGGCCACGAGGGCCGCACCGGCGGGAATGCGGATCAGTGTGTGCAGCGCATCCCAGGCGCTGTCGACCAGCGGCACCTTGTCGGCCAGGAACTCGACCAGCGCCAGCGCGGCGGCGCAGCCCATGACCAGCGGCGAGGCCAGCACCTGCAGCCCCGGCGGCAGCGCGATCCAGCCCCAGTGCCCGGTGATGCCGACGAGCAGCACCGTCAGGTACAGCCGCAGGCCGCTGGCCCAGCCGAGGGCGGCGGCCAGCGCGAGCAGGTGGGGGGTGTCGAGGTTCATGTCAGGCGAGCCAGGACGGCTTGCTCTTGTTGAGGAAGCTTCGCACGCCCTCGCACCCCTCGGTGCTGGCGCGGATGTCGGCGATGCGCCGCGCGGTGTCGTCGCGCAGCGCGGGCGTGATCTCGCGGCCGGCCACGTCCTTCACGAGCTGCTTGCAGGCACGCACGGCGGCGGGGCCGTTGGCGGTGATCGCAGCGACCAGCTCGTCGACCTTGGCGTCCAGCGCGTCGGCGGCGACGACCTCGTGCACCAGGCCCAGGCGCTTCGCCTCGGCGGCCGTGAAGCGTTCGGCCGTCACGAAGTAGCGCCGCGAGGCCTGCTCGCTCAGCGCCTTGACGACATAGGGGCCGATGGTGGCCGGCAGCAGGCCGAGCTTGGCTTCGCTGAGGCAGAAACCCGCCGCATCCACCGCGACGACGATGTCGGCGCAGGCCACCAGGCCCACGCCGCCGGCATAGACGTCGCCCTGCACGCGCGCGACGACCGGCACCGGGCAGCTGTAGAGGGCCCACAGCATGTCGGCCAGCCTTGTGGCGTCGACATGGTTCTCGTCCCAGGAATAGCCAGCCATGGCCTTCATCCAGTTCAGGTCGGCGCCGGCGCAGAAGGCCTTGCCCTCGGCGGCGAGGACGATGGCGCGCAGGTCGCTGCGCTGGCCCAGCTCGGTGAAGGCCGCGGTCAGCTCGGCGATCAAGCCCTCGTTGAAGGCGTTGCGCACCTCGGGGCGGTTCAGCGTGACGCGGGCGACGGGGCCGTTGGTCTGGATATGCAGGGCGGTCATGTCAATGCAGAGGTTGCAGCAGGCGCAGGCCGAAATGCTGGGCAAACGGATGGAAGTCCCGGTCGCGTTGCAGCAGCACGAGATCGTGGTCGATGCAATACGAGGCCAGCAGCACGTCGATGTGGCTGCGGATCGTGATGCCTTTGCTGCGCAGATCCTGGTAGCGCTGTGCGGCGCGTTCCGCGCCTTGAAGGCTCAGCGACTGGACGCATTCCAGGGCCTCGAAGGCTTCTTTCGCCTTGCGCTTCTGGCGCTCGTCGCGGAAGCCGCAGAGCACCTCGTAGAGCACCAGTTCGGGTACGACGACCTGCGAGGGCGCTCGGCGTATCAGCTCTCGGAGGGTGTCGCGTTCCATGGATTCCGCTCCGTTGAAGAAGTCCACCCAGACACTGCTGTCGACGACGATCACGTCTCCACCTTGCGGGCGACGGCGGCTCGGCGAGCCGGCTTGGTTCGCTGGAGCTTGGCTGGCTTGGCCTTGCTGGGTTGTGCGGGGCGTGCTCGTACTGTGGCTGGCTCCGGCTGCTGCCAGTTGGGCTCATTGAGCAGCCGCTCCTCGTCGCCCCAACCCCAAGCCACCTTGCCTTCGAGTTCAAGCAGCTTGCGTGCCGCCGCCTGCCGTTGCAGCAGCTTCAGCCCCGCTTCGACTGCTTCGCGCTTGGTCCGGTACGGGCCAGCTGCCAGCGCTGCAGTCATGAGATCGTCGTCGATGTCGATGTTGGTGCGCATGATGTGTTCAATATCAGCATTGATTACACATTTTATGTCTGATGGCTCGCCTGGCATGCCAGGGGCTTGGTCATCAGCACGGACGCATAGGTCTTGCCCTGCCATCGCACGCCACCCACGGCGGCATAGCCGCGGCGCTCGTAGCGGCGGCGCAGTGCCTCGGCCGGCTCGGCCGTGTCGAGGGCGATGCGTTCGAAACCCTGCTCGCGCGCCCAAGCCTCGGCTGTGTCCATCAGCCGCTCACCCAGGCCCTGGCCGCGGCAGTCGGGGTGCACGGCGAGCTGCGACAGGATGGCCGTGCCCGGCGTCGTGTACAGCGGCGGTGGCGGGTCGGCGATATAGGCCTCGCCGGCGGGCTTGGGGCCGCGGATGGCGACGGTGCCCACCATGCGGCCGTCCAGTTCGGCAACGAAGCCCTGGGCGCCGGCCAGGCGCTCGCGCGTGACGTCCACGCTCTGGTTCACGGCCGTGAAGTTCCAGCCCTGGGCGGCGAGGCTGGCGTAGGCGGCGTGCAGCAGGGTCAGCTCTTCGAGCGAATCGCTCGGTTGGAGTGGGCGAATTTCCATCACATCCGGAACACGCCGAACTTCGTCTCCGGGATGGGCGCGTTCAGCGACGCGCTCAAGCCCAGCGCCAAAACACGGCGGGTGTCGGCCGGGTCGATGACGCCGTCGTCCCACAGCCGGGCCGACGCGTAATAGGGGTGGCCCTGGTCCTCGTACTGCTGGCGGATGGGCGCCTTGAAGGCTTCCTCCTCGGCGACGCTCCAGTTGCCGCCCTTGGCCTCGATGCCGTCGCGGCGGATGGTGGAGAGCACGCTGGCCGCCTGCTCGCCGCCCATCACCGAGATGCGCGCGTTGGGCCACATCCACAGGAAGCGCGGGCTGTAGGCGCGGCCGCACATGCCGTAGTTGCCGGCGCCGAAGCTGCCGCCGATGATGACCGTGAACTTGGGCACCTGGGCGCAGGCCACGGCCGTCACCATCTTGGCGCCGGCGCGGGCGATGCCCTCGTTCTCGTACTTGCGGCCAACCATGAAGCCGGTGATGTTCTGCAGGAAGACCAGCGGGATCTTGCGCTGGCAGCACAGCTCGATGAAGTGCGCGCCCTTGTTCGCGCTCTCGGCGAACAGGATGCCGTTGTTGGCGACGATGCCCACCGGCATGCCCTCGATGTGGGCGAAGCCGCAGACCAGCGTCGTGCCGTAGCGGGCCTTGAACTCGTCGAACTCCGAGTCGTCGACGATGCGGGCGATGACCTCGCGCACGTCGAAGGGCTTGCGCGTGTCGGTCGGGATCACGCCATGCAGCTCGGCCGGGTCATGGGCCGGCGCCTTGGGTTCCTGCATGGCCAGCGGGTTTGCCTTGCTCCAGTTCAGCCGCGCGACCGAGTTGCGGGCGATGGCCAGCGCGTGGGTGTCGTTGTTGGCGAGGTGGTCGGCCACGCCGGACAGGCGCGTGTGCACGTCACCGCCGCCCAGGTCTTCGGCCGTGACGACCTCGCCGGTGGCCGCCTTCACCAGCGGCGGGCCGCCCAGGAAGATGGTGCCCTGGTTCTTCACGATGATGGTCTCGTCGCTCATCGCCGGCACATAGGCGCCGCCTGCGGTGCACGAGCCCATGACGACGGCGATCTGCGGGATGCCTTCGGCGCTGAGGTTGGCCTGGTTGAAGAAGATGCGGCCGAAGTGGTCGCGGTCGGGGAAGACCTCGTCCTGGTTCGGCAGGTTGGCGCCGCCGCTGTCCACGAGGTAGATGCAGGGCAGGCGGTTCTGCGCGGCGATCTCCTGGGCCCGCAGATGCTTCTTGACGGTGATGGGGTAGTAGGTGCCGCCCTTCACGGTGGCGTCGTTGCAGACCACCATGCACTCCACGCCCGCCACGCGGCCGATGCCGGCCACGACGCCGCCGCCGGGCGCCGCGTTGTCGTACAGGTTCAGGCCGGCCAGAGGCGCCAGTTCGAGGAAGGGCGTGCCGGGGTCCAGCAGCATCTCGACGCGGTCGCGCGGCAGCAGCTTGCCGCGGGCCGTGTGCTTGGCGCGCGCGGCCTCGCCGCCACCCAGCGCGATCTGGGCCAGCTTGGCGTTCAGGTCGTCGAGGTGGCCGCGCATGGCCTCGGCATTGGCCTTGAAATCGGCCGAGCGGGGGTTGAGCTGGGTGGTCAGGACCGGCATGGTGTCTCCCGGCAAGCCGTGCTTAAGCAGGGCTCAATTTGATGGTTCGACGGCCTCGTGAGCCGCATGAGGGGCGCCAGAATAATCCAGTGGCGGCGCGGATGCAATGTCGACTTGAGTGTTACTCAATAATTGAGCAGAATCCGGCCGCTATGAAGACCGCCCCCGCTCCCGTGCAGCGCCGCGCGCCGGCCGGCCCCAAGGCCGAGCAGCGCGTGCGCGACATCCTGCGCGTCGGCCGCGAGGTGTTCGCCGAGCGTGGCTACGAGAACGCGACGACGACCGAGATCGCGCAGCGCCTGGGCATCTCCGAGGCCACGGTCTTCACCTATTTCCGCGGCAAGCGCGAGCTGTGCATGCGGGTCATCCAGGACTGGTACGACGAGAACATCGCCGCCATGGAAGCCGGCCTGCCGCGCCAGGCGCCGGTGCGCGAGCAACTGGAATTCCTCGTGCTGACGAATCTGCAGGTCTTCCTCGTGCAGGGCACGGGCATCTGCGCGCTGGTGCTGTCCGAAGGCCGGGCCAAGGGCCAGGGGCTGGGCGAAGCGCTGGTGGAACTGCAGCGGCGCTACACGGCGCCGCTGATGGACCTGCTGGCGCGCGGCCAGGAGGCCGGCGAGGTCAGGCGCGACATTCCGCTGCGGCTGCTGCGCTCCCTCGTCTTCGGGCCGATCGAGCAGATGCTGTGGGAGGTCGTCATCACCGGCCGGCAGATCGACGTGGAGGCCAGCGCGCGCGACCTCGTCGCGCTGCTGTGGCCGGCCCTGCAGGCGCCCGACCATGAGCTGCAGCGGCTGCGCCAGCTGCGCACGCGGCTGCAGGAGGCGCTGGCTAGCGAGTGAAGGTCTGCACGAGCAGGGTCTCGCAGACCTTGAACAACAGCCAGGCCGCCATGGCCGCGGCCGTGGTGGCCAGCAGCTCCAGCAGCTGGCGCAGGCCGCCGTCTTCCAGCCCCTGCCAGCCGTTGTTCCACAGCAGGCCGGCGTTGGCGCCGACAACGCGCAGCAGGTCCAGCGTCAGCAGCCCGAAGGCGATGAAGCCCAGCACCATCAGGCCGAAGCAGGCCAGCGGTTGGCGGCGCAGCCAGCCGGTAAAGCGCGAAATTGCTGGCATCACGCCCTCCTGAATTCGATGGGGCATTCTCCGGCTATCGCTAGGATGGGTGCTCCGAAGAGAGCACGGGAGGCAGCGATGTGCGGGCTGAGAGTCTGGCTTGCGGTGATGTTGTTCGCTGGGGGCGGCGCATTGCGTGCCGAGCCCGACGGCGCCGACATCGACTGGCGCTACCGCATCGCGGCCGGCGACACGCTGATCACGCTGACCGAGGCCTGGCTGGCGCCGCCCCACGGCTGGCGCGAGCTGCAAAAGCTCAACCGCGTGCCCGACCCGCTGCGCCTCAAGCCCGGCTCGACGCTGCGCATGCCCGTGGCCTGGCTGAAGCGCGAGGCCGCCGTGGCCGAGGCCGTGTTCGTGAAGGGCGACGTGCGGCGCCAGCGCAATGCGGCCGGTGGGGCCGACGAAGCGCTGGCCACCGGCGCGACGCTGCAGAGCGGCGACCGCATCCGCACCGGGGCCCAGGCCAGCGCCAGCCTGCGCTTCGCCGACGGCTCGCGCCTGCTGGTCCCGCCGGACAGCGAAGTCACGCTGGAACAGCTCCTCGTGCTCGGCCGCGACGCCATCCCGGCCGTGCGCCTGAACCTGAACCAGGGCGGCGCGGACAACCGCGTCGTGCCCAATGCCCAGCACGCGCCGCTGTACGAGCTGCGCACGCCGCATGTGAACCTCGGCGTGCGCGGCACCGAGTTCCGCGTGCAGGCGGCCGGCGCGCAGAGCCGCATGCAGGTGCTGTCCGGCGCGGTGCATGCCGACGGCCTCGGCCCGAACGTCGCCGGCGGCCAGGGCCTGCTGGCCGAGGGCAAGGCGCGCAGCGTGGCGCTGCTGCTGCCGGCGCCCGACCTGGCCAGCCTGCCGCGCACGGCCGAGCGTCTGCCGCTGCGCCTGGGCTGGGCCGCGTCGCCAGCCGGCGCGGTGGCCTGGCGGGCGCAGCTCTATGCCAGGGGCGATTTCGAGCGCCTGCTGCTGGACGCCCGCGTGGCCGAGCCCGTGGCCGCCTGGCCCGAGGCGCGCGAGCTGCCCGACGGCGACTACACGCTGCGGCTGCGCGCCATCGACGCCCGCGGCCAGGAGGGCGCCGCGGCCGATGCCGACATCCATCTGCAGGCCCGCCCCGAGCCGCCCTTCATCCAGGCGCCGGCCGAGGGCGCCGTCAGCTACAGCGGCGGCATGGCCCTGGCCTGGACGCGCAACACCGCTGCGCCCGGCGTGCGCCTGCAGGTCGCGCGCGACGCCGGCTTCAAGGACCTGGCCTTGCAGCCGTCGCCCATCGCCGCCGCCGGCTACGAGGCCAGGCTGCCGGATGGCGTCTACCACTGGCGCATCGCCGCCGTCGAGGCCAACGGCCATGCCGGCCCCTTCGGCGACCCGCAGCGCTTCGAACTCAAGCCCCCGCCGCCCGCGCCGCCGCCGGCCGAGCCCGAGGTCAGCGGCGACCAGCTCAAGCTGCGCTGGCGGGCCGACGAGGGCGTCGTGCGCTACGAGCTGGAATGGGCCAGGACGGCCGCCTTCGACGGCGCCGACGTGCAGCGTTTCGCGACCGACAAGCCCGAGGTCGCGCTGCCCAAGCCCTCGCCCGGCCAATACTTCCTGCGTGCCCGCGCCTTCAACGCGGCGGGCGCGCCCAGCCCCTGGGGCCAGGCGCAGATGATCGAGCAGCCCTATCCGCGCTGGATCTGGCTGCTGCCTCTCGTGCTGCTGCCGCTGCTCTGATGCGCTGGCCCTGGCTGGCCCTGCCCGGCGCGCTGGCGCTCTGGGCGCTGTTGAGCCTGATGGGCGTGCAGCCGCGGGTCGACCGGGCCTTGGGCGACGCCCTCGTGCGCGCCGCCGCACCCGCGCCGGCCGCGCAGCCGGGCAGCGTCATCGTCGACATCGACGACGCCTCGCTGCGCGCTCTGCGCGAGCCGCTGGGCGAGTGGCCCTATTCGCGCGAGACCTATGCGCTGCTGCTGGACTATCTGCGCCATGCCGGCGCCCGCCTCGTCGTCATCGACATCGTCTTCGCCGGCCCGCGCGACGGCGACGTCCGCTTCGCCCAGGCCCTGGCCGGCAGTCCGCCGACCGTGCTGGCCGCGGCCGGCCTGGCGGCGCAGCAGCGCGCCGGCGTCGAGCTGGCGGGGGCGTCGCCGTCCGAAGGCGCGGCGCTGCAGCGCCTGGGGGGCGAGCCGGCCGGCCTGCGCTGGGCCGCGCTGACCGCGCCGGCCGACCCGCTGCTGGACGCGCTGACCCAGCGCGGCAGCCTGGGCGTCATCTCCGTCGCGCTGGACGACGACGGCCTGCTGCGCGAGCTGCCGCTGCTGCACCAGGTGCAGGGCCATGGCCTGCCCGGCCTGGCCCTGGCCGCGCGGCTGCGCGCCGACGGCGCGGCCGGCTGGCGCGTCGACGGCGGCGAGCTGGTGGCCGGCGCGCGCCGCTGGCCGGTGGACGAGCAGGGCCGGCTGCGCCTGCGCCTGCCGCTGAACGGCGGCGAGCTGCCGCGCGTCTCCTGGCAGCGCCTGATGCGCGCGGCGCTGGGCGAGGTGGACGACGCCGGGCTGGCCCGCCAGCTGGCCGGGCGCAGCGTCTTCGTCGGCAGCAGCGCCTTCTTCGCCGACGAGGTCATGACGCCGCAGGGCCGGCTCAGCGGCATGGCTTTGAACGCTGCCGTGTTCGAGGCCCTGGGCGCCGAGCCCGCCCTCGTGCTGCGCGACCGCGGCGCGCTGGCCTGGGGCCTGGGTGCATTGCTGCTGGCCTGCGCCGCGCTGCCGCTGGGCTTCAGGCGCCGGGCGCCCGCGGCCCTGCTCGCGCTGGCGCTGGTGGTCCTCATCGCCTGGGCCGCCACGCGCGCCGGCTGGATGCCGCCGGCCGCGCCGGCGCTGTATGCGCTGGGCCTGGTGCTGCTGGCCACCGAGCTGGAGCAGCGCCGCCGGGCCCGCCTGCGCGAGCGCGAGCTGACGCGCGAGCGCGAGCTCGCCGACGCCCGCAGCCGCGCCAAGACCGAGCTGCTGGCCCAGGTCAGCCACGAGATGCGCACGCCGATGAACGCGGTGCTGGGCTTCTCCGACATCCTGGCCCGCTCGCCGCTCAAGCCCGACCAGGCCCACTACGTCGAGGTGCTGGGCCATGCCGGCCGCCAGGTCTTCGCCCTCATCAACGACCTGCTGGACAACGCCCGCATCGAGAGCGGCAGGCTCGAACTGGCCTCCCACCCCTTCAATCTCGTCGACCTCGTCGAGCTGCAGCTGGAGCTGCTGCGCGAGCGCGCGCAGAGCCAGGGCCTGTGGCTGCGCGTGTTCGCGCGCAGCGAGGCCACGGGCTGGGTGCTGGGCGACTCGCAGCGCGTGGCCCAGATCGTCAACAACCTCGTCGGCAACGCCATCAAGTTCACGAAGGCCGGCGGCGTGACGGTGGAGCTGTCGCGCGAGGCCTCGGGCCTGGTCTGCCTGAGCGTGCAGGACACCGGCATCGGCATTGCGCCGGAGCGGCTGGAGCGCATCTTCCAGCCCTTCGCGCAGGCCGACGCCAGCATCGCGCAGGAGTTCGGCGGCACGGGCCTGGGCCTGTCCATCACGCGCAGCCTGGCGCGGCTGATGGGCGGCGACGTCAGCGTGCAGAGCCGGCCCGGCGAGGGCAGCCGCTTCGAGGCGAGGCTGGATCTGCCGGACTCGCGGCCGCCGCATGACGAGCTGATCGGGCTGCGCACCGAGCGCATCGCGCCGGCCCGGCCGCTCGCGCTGCTGCTGGCCGAGGACAACGACGTCAACGTGCTCGTCATCGAAGGCATGCTCGCGCCGCTGGGCCACAGCGTCATGCGGGTCTGCGACGGCGAGCAAGCCCTGGCCGCGCTGCGCGGCCGGCGCTTCGACCTCGTGCTGATGGACATGCTGATGCCGGTGCTGGACGGCCTCTCGGCCACGCGGCAGTGGCGCGCCATCGAGGCCGCCGAGGGCCGGCCGCGCACGCCCATCGTCGCGCTGACGGCCAATGCCTTCGACACCGACGTGCAGCAGTCCCTGGCCGCCGGCTGCGACGCCCACCTGACCAAGCCGCTGAGCCTGGCCGCGCTGCTGCAGGCGCTCGCCAAATACGCCAAAGCCTGAGCCGGCGCTTCTGGCTGGAGTCCGCAGCTTCCCACCCCCGGAGGCTTTCCATGATCAACCTGACCGTCAACGGTCGCGCCGCGTCGCTCGACGTCGAGCCCGACATGCCCCTGCTGTGGGCCGTGCGCGAGGAACTGCGGCTGACCGGGGCCAAGTTCGGCTGCGGCGCGGCCCAGTGCGGCGCCTGCACGATGCACGTGGCGGGCTCCCCGGTGCGCTCCTGCATGACGCCGGTGTCGTCGGTGGCCGGCGCCCAGGTCACGACCATCGAAGGCCTGGCCGGCGACAGGATCGGGCAGGCCGTGCAGGCCGCCTGGGTCGAGCACGACGTGGCGCAGTGCGGCTACTGCCAGAGCGGCCAGGTCATGAGCGCGACCGCCCTGCTCAAGACCCACGGCAAGCCGACCGACGCGCAGATCGACGAAGCCATGGCCGGCAACCTCTGCCGCTGCGGCACCTACACGCGCATCCGCGCCGCCATCCATGCGGCCGCGGTCTTTCCCGCCGCAGCTTCGTCACCACCACCGTCGGCGGCGCCGTCGGCCTGGCCCTGCTGCCGGGCTTGGCCGTGGCCCAGGACGCCAAGGCCAAGCCCGGCTCCAAGCCCACCGAACAGCCGCTGGCCTTCGTCAGCATCGCCAGGGACGGCACGACCACCATCCTGTGCAACCGCATGGACATGGGCCAGGGCATCGAGACCGGCCTGGCCATGATCTGTGCCGAGGAACTGGACGCCGACTGGGCCCAGGTCCGCACCGGCTTCGGCGACCAGAAGGGTGAGTATGTCGACCCGCTGTTCGGCATCCACCTGACCGGCGGCTCCAACTCGGTCAAGAACAGCTACCAGCAATACCGCGAGCTGGGCGCGCGCACCAGGGCCATGCTGCTGGCGGCCGCCGCCCAGGCCTGGGGCGTGCCGGCGGCGTCGCTGACGGCTCAGAACGGGGTGATCAGCGGTGGCGGCAAGAGCGCCGGCTACGGCGAGTTCTTCGACGCGGCGATGAAGCTGCCCGTGCCCGAGGCCGTCACGCTGAAGGACCCCAAGGCCTTCAAGCGCATCGGCCAGCCGACGACGCTGACCGTCAGCCGGGCCAAGTCCACCGGCACCCAGGCCTATGGCATGGACGTGCAGCTGCCCGGCATGGCGGTGGCCGTCATCCAGCGCCCGCCGGTGTTCAACGGCAAGGTCGCCAGGCTGGACAGCAGCGAGGCGCTGAAGGTCAAGGGCGTCAAGGCCGTGCTGCCGGTCACACTGGACCGCGGCGGCCAGGGCGTCGCCGTCGTCGCCAGCGGCTACTGGGCCGCGAAGAAGGGCCGCGACGCGCTGAAGATCGATTGGGACCTGGCCGGCACGCCCAAGCCCGACACGGCGGCGCTGACCGCCCAGTACCTGGCCCTGGCCAAGACGCCCGGCACGCCGGCGCCCAGGCCCGAGCTGCAGGCCGACGTGAGCGGCTGGGCCAAGGCCCCGAAGACCATCACGGCCGACTTCGTCTTCCCCTACCTGAACCATGCGCAGATGGAGCCGCTGGCCTGCACGGTGGACCTGAAGGCCGACCGCTGCGACTTCCATTACGCGTCGCAGATGCCCGGCATCGATGCGATGAACCTGGCCCAGGCCGTCGGGCTCAAGCCCGAGCAGGTGCAGATCCATGTGCAGATGGCCGGCGGCGGCTTCGGCCGGCGCGCGACGCCCGCGACCGAATGGCCACGCGAGGCGGCGGCCGTCGCCGTGGCGCTGGCCCAGGCCGGCAAGCCCATGCCGGTCAAGGTCATCTGGAGCCGCGAGGACGACATGAAGGCCGGCTACTACCGGCCCATGACCGTGCACCGCGCCGAGATCGGTTTCGACGCGAGCGGCAAGGTGCTCGGCTGGCAGCACCGCATCGTCAGCCAGAGCATCCTGAAGGGCTCGCCGCTGGAGGGCTTCGGCTACCAGAAGGGCGTGGACGCGACCAGCATCGAGGGCATGCGCGAGCCCTACGAGCTGCCGATGAACCTCGGCGTGCACCACCCCGACGTCAACGTGCCGGTGCTGTGGTGGCGCTCGGTGGGCTCCACGCACACGGCCTACGTGATGGAGACCCTGGTCGACGAGATCGCCTTCGCCACCAAGCAGGACCCGGTGGCCTACCGCATGAAGCTGATGGAAGGCAATGCCAAGGCCGAGCGCCATCGCGCCGCCCTGCAGGCCGCCGTCGACAAGAGCGGCTATGGCAAGCGCAAGCTCAAGCCCGGCCAGGCCTGGGGCGTGGCTCTGCACGAGAGCTTCGAGTCCGTCGTCGCCTACGTCGTCGTCGCCAGCCTGAAGGGCAAGGGCAAGGAGCGCCGGCCGGCGCTGGAGGAAGTGCATGCCGGCGTGCACTGCAATCTGTGCGTGAACCCGCGCGCCATCGAGACCCAGGTGCAGGGCGCCGCCATCATGGCGCTGGGCACGACGATGCCGACGCACCGCATCACGCTCAAGGACGGCGTGGTCGAGCAGGGCAACTTCTACGACGTGGCCATGCCGCGCATGCCCGATGCGCCCAAGGTCATGACGGTCAGCATCGTGCCCAGCAACGACCCGCCCAAGGGCATGGGCGAGCCCGGCCTGCCGGCGCTGGCCCCGGCCCTGGCCAACGCGGTGGCGCGCCTGACCGGCCAGCGCCAGCGCGAGCTGCCGTTCCGCTTCGCCTGAAGGGGCGCCGGCCGGGTCAGGGCTCGGCCGGCACGGCGCTCTTGAGCGCAGCGAGCATCGTGTGGACGAGAGCCTGGTCGTCCCGGCTCATCTGGTGGGCGCGCAGCAGCACCTCGCGCTCCATCTCGCCGATGCGCCAGTGGAGCTCGCGCACCAGCGACAGCAGCTCCTGCTGCAGCGGGCCGCCTTCGTCGTCGGCCAGGCCGCGCACCAGCCTCTCGGGATGCTCGGCGTCCAGCCCGGCGCTCGTGAACGAGGCCTGCAGCTGCAGCAGCCGGTGCCGGCACAGCGCGACGAGGTCGCGCAGTTCGGGGCTGGCGAGGGCGAGGCGCTCGTCGAAGCTGCCGCGCGCGGCACGCCAGCGCGCCAGCACCTCCGTCACGTAGAGCACCTGGGGCAGGGCGTCGGCCAGCGAGCCGGGCGCCTCGGTCAGGCGCGGCGGCGCGCCGCTGGCGCGGGCGCCGCGCGCAGCAGCTCCAGCACCGGTTCGCCGAATTCGCCGGGGATGAGCTTGGTCGCGATGCCGGCGTGGATGCCGGCGCCCGGGCCCTGCTCCATCAGGCCGGTCAGCCATTCGGCGACGGCCAGCGCCTGCGTGGCCGGCGTGAACTGCTCGCCCCGCAGGCCGCGCGGGTAGCCGAAGCCGTCCAGCCGCTCGTGGTGGCCCAGCACCAGCTCGGCCAGTTCGGCGCCGCCGCCGTCCAGGTGGCGCAGCACGTGGTGGCCGATGACCGGATGGCTGACGATCTGGCGCCACTGCTCGGCCTGCAGCGGCGCGCCGCGCCGCAGGAAGGCCGGGTCGAGGTAGTGGGGGTTGACCTGGCCTGCGGAGGCGGCGGTGCGGGACATGTGGGTCGGGAACCGGGGCGGCACTTCGGCGCGTTCAGCCTTCGGCCGCAGGCGGATAGCCGGCCTCCGTCAGCGCGGCGGCCAGGGGCTCGCGGGGCAGGGCACTGTCGACCGCGGCCGTCCGGGCCTGCAGGTCGACCTCGACGCCGGCCTGCGCGTCGGCGGCCTTCAGGGCTTGGGCGATGGCGGCGACGCAGTGGCCGCAGCTCATGTCGGGCAGGGTGAAGAGGTGGTGCATGCTGGGGCGCGATGGCGGGTCGGCGGCGGCGTCATCCTAGCTGCGGCGCGCCGGCTGCTGGCATCATGGCCGCGTCACCGCCAGGAGAGGCCCAATGAAGATCATCGCCCTCAGCGGCGCACTGCGCCGCGCCTCCTACAACACCGCGCTGCTGCGCGCCGCGGCCGGCATGGCGCCCGCGGGCGTGGCCATCGAGCTGCACACGCTGCACGGCATCCCGCTCTACGACGGCGATGTCGAGGCCCAGGGCATTCCGCCGGCGGTCACGACGCTGCGCGAGGCCATCCGCGCCGCGGACGCGCTGCTGATCGGCACGCCCGAATACAACAACGGCATCCCCGGTGTGCTGAAGAACGGGCTGGACTGGCTGTCGCGCCCGAGCGGCGAGGGCGCGAAGCTGCTCGGCGGCAGGCCCACCGGCATGGTCGGCGCGACGCCCGGCGGCTTCGGCACCGTGCAGTCGCAGGACGCGCTGCTGTCCGTGCTGCGCGCCTTCGGCTGCGACTTCTGGATGGCGGGGCGGCTGATGGTGTCACGGGCCGGCACGGTCTTCGATGCCGACGGCCATCTTGTCGACGACAAGGTGCGCGAGCAGCTCGCGCAGTTCGTGCAGGGCTTCGTCAGCTTCGTCGGTGGGCGAGCATCATGAGCCCGTTCGTCGAGCGCATCGAGAGCCACGTCGGCGACGTGGGCGGCCTGCCCATCCAGCGCGCGCTGCCGAACAAGGGCCGGCGCGCCGTCGGCGCCTGGTGCTTCGCCGACCATGCCGGCCCTGCGACCTTGCCGCGCGAAAAGCGCATGAATGTGGGCCCCCACCCGCACACGGGCCTGTCCACCTTCAGCTGGATGATCGAGGGCGAGATCCTGCACCGCGACAGCCTGGGCTCCGAGCAGGTGCTGCGCGCCGGCGAGGTCAACCTGATGACGGCCGGCCGGGGCATCTCGCACAGCGAGGAGTCGCTGTCCGACCGCATCCACCTGGCCCAGTTGTGGATCGCGCTGCCCGACGCCGAGCGCGATCGGCCCGCCAGCTTCCAGCATTTCCCGGACCTGCCGCGCGCCACGCTGGACGAAGGCTGGGACGCGACTGTGCTGGTGGGCGAGTTCGCGGGCCGGCGCTCGCCGCTGCCCAGCTTCACGCCGCTGCTGGGTGTGGACCTGGCCGCCGCCGGGCCGGCCTGCGCGGCGCTGGCGCTGGATTCGCGCTTCGAGCACGGCTTCATGCTGCTGGAGGGCGAGGTGGACGTGAGCCCGGCCGGCCACGCCGCCGTCGAGACCGTCAGGCCGGGCACGCTGCTCTATGTCGGCACGGGCTGCGAATCGGTGGAGCTGCGCTGCGCGGCCGGCGCCCGGCTGCTGCTGCTGGGCGGCGAGCCCTGGGCCGCACCGCCGCTGCTGTGGTGGAACTTCGTCGGCCGCGAGCCGGCCGAGATGCAGGCCTGGGCGATGGACTGGGCCCGCGAGGACGGCGGGCGCTTCGGCATCGTCAGGGGCTACAGCGGCCCGCGCATCGCGGTGCCGCCGGTGCCGGCGCTCAGAAAGCCTTAGTGTTCTGTCCCAGTAATACGTGAACAAAGTCGATGCAGCTTCTCGAGGATCGAGTCGGCGGTCGCGGTCCAGCGAAAGGGCTGGCAGTTCTCGTTGTGGGAGGCGACGAAGTGGTCGATGCGCTGCACGAGTTGCTTGACGCTGTCGAATGAGCCGCGACGGATCGCCTTGTCGGTGATGAGCGCGAAGAAGCGCTCGACCTGGTTCAGCCACGAGCTGTAGGTGGGGGTGAAGTGCAGGTGCCAGCGCGGCCGCTCGGCCAACCAGGCCTTGACCTTGGGGTGGCTGTGGGTGGCGTAGTTGTCGACGATGCAGTGCACGTCCAACTCGGGCGGCACCGCCTTGTCGATCTCACGCAGGAACGACAGGAACTCCTGATGCCGGTGACGCGGCTTGCAGCGGGCGAGGACTTCGCCGGTGAGGACGTCCAGCGCGGCGAACAGCGTCGTGGTGCCGTGGCGCTTGTAGTCGTGCGTGACGCCCTCGACGTAGCCCAAGCCCAGCGGCAGCATCGGCTGCGTGCGCTCCAACGCCTGACACTGGCTCTTCTCGTCCACGCTGAGCACGATCGCGTTGTCCGGCGGGTTGAGATACAGGCCGACCACGTCGCGCAACTTCTCGATGAAGAACGGATCGTTGGAGAGCTTGAAGCTCTCGGTGCGATGGGGTTGCAGGCCGAACAGGCTGAAGTAGCGCTGCACCGTGCTCTTGGAGATGCCCGCCTCGGCCCCCGCGGAGCGAACGCTCCAGTGCGTCGAGCCGTCCGCGGGCTTGGTGTGCAGCGTCGTGTTGATCAACTGCGCGATGCGTTCGTCGTCAATCGAGCGAGGCCGGCCCGGGCGCAAGTCGTCATACAGGCCAGCGATGCGCTGCTCGACGAAGCGCTGACGCCATTTGCCCACGGTGGCCTTGCTCATTTGCAGCCGCGCGGCGATCGAGCTGTTGTCCTCGCCCTGCGCGCTGGCCAGCACGATGCGCGCTCGCGCGCTCAGCGAGGCGGGCAGCGAGCGGCTGCGCGCGAAGGAGGTCAACTCCGCATGCTCGCCGTCGCTGAGCACCAGTTCGGTCTTCGGTCTGCCTCTCGCCATTGCCGTATTTCCGTCGCCAAGATACCGCAATGGCTTGCAATATTAATGCCATCTATTTCTGGGACGAAACATTAGGACAACGCTGAATAAATCCCCGCGATGCAGCGCGCCCTGGTTTGGGATGGGCTGCAAGGCGCAAACTGCAGCCGTAGCGGGGCTACGGCGAGGATTTACAACGCCGCAGACCGCCCAAAGCAGGGATGCGCTGCGCGCGAGGGACTTGTTCAGCGTTACCTTAGGCCCGCGCGCTCTTCACGAGCGCCGCGATCCGCGGCGTCGCGTTCACCGCCACCAGCTCGATCTGCGGATTGGCCTTGGCGAACACGCGGAACAGCTCGTCCGTGAAGCCGTGGCCCACGTCGGTGACGCCGTCGAAGTCGATCTCCGCGCGCTTGAAGGCGGCCAGCCGCGAGCCCACGCGGCGGGCGGCGGCGCGGGAGTCCAGGGCCTGGCCCTCGGTCGTCAGCAGCCGCAGCTGCACGCGGGTCTGGTCGAACTCGATGCCGTCGCCCGCCCGGCTCCAGGCGTTCATGACGCCGTCCAGCGTGCGCGTCGTGTTCAGCGCGATGGCCATGTAGATGCTGCTGCCCTGGCGCGGCAGCGCGCGGCCTCGTCTCCAGCCGCCGCTCTCCCAGGCGCGGCGCTGGTAGGCGGTGTTGTTGGCGTGGATGTCGAACACGTCGGCCAGTTGGCTGCTGAAGAACAGGCCGCGGCCAGTGTGGGCGTCGGGCGCGCTGGTCAGCCGGCCCTTGCTGAGTTCCAGCATCGCGTGCTGCGGGTCTTCCAGGCTGAAGGCGCTGCAGATCCGGTCGAAGACGCCGCAGCCGTCGTCGCTGACCAGCAACTGCACATGGGTCGGCGTCTGGCGCAGCGACACGGTGACGCTGCTGCCGCCGGAGTGGTCGGCTGCGTTGTTGACCAGCTCGGTGAAGCCGTGCTGGATCATGCGCTCGACGTGCTTCGGCAGCGCGAAATGCGGCGCGAAGTCGCGCTGCCAGGGCAGGTCCTCCTGCAGGCCGTAGAGGGTGTAGCTGCGCGCGACCTGGCGCAGCGCCCCGGGCGCGTAGACCGGGCGGCGGCCGGTGCCGCTGCGCGCCAGCCAGCCGGCGTCGACCAGGCGCTTCAGCGCCGACAGCACGGCACGGTGGCTGGCGCCGGTGCGCTCCTCGACATGGGCCGCCAGTTCGTGCGAATGCTCGCTGGCCGCGGCGGTGATCCAGTTGGTGAGGTGGTCGAACACGAGACGCGTCATGGCGGGGCATTGTGGCCGTCCCGGCAACCAAGGGGGGTGGGGCGCGCCCTGACTCCATAGAATCCCCAGCTAGTTACGGCGCGGTTACCAAGTACGTTGGGAGCCGCAGTCGGCCCAGATTTCTCAACTCCACCGGGGAATTCCCATGCCTCTCGTCTCCATGCGCCAGTTGCTGGACCACGCCGCCGAAAACGGCTACGGCATCCCAGCCTTCAACGTGAACAACCTGGAGCAGGTGCAGGCCGTCATGGCCGCGGCCGACGAGGTCGGCGCACCGGTCATCCTGCAGGCCTCGGCCGGCGCCCGCAAATACGCCGGCGAGCCCTTCATCAAGCATCTGATCCAGGCCGCCTGCGAGGCCTTCCCGCACATCCCGCTGGTCATGCACCAGGACCACGGCACCAGCCCCAAGGTCTGCGCCGGCGCCATCGACCTGGGCTTCGGCTCGGTGATGATGGACGGCTCGCTGATGGAAGACGGCAAGACGCCGGCCTCGTTCGACTACAACATGGACGTGACCCGCCGCGTCGTCGAGATGGCGCACAAGGTCGGCGTCACCGTCGAGGGCGAGTTAGGCTGCCTGGGCAACCTCGAGACCGGCGATGCCGGCGAGGAAGACGGCATCGGCGCCGAAGGCAAGCTGGACCACAGCCAGATGCTGACCGACCCCGAGGAGGCCGCCGTGTTCGTCAAGGCCACCCAGCTCGACGCGCTGGCCATCGCCATCGGCACCAGCCATGGCGCCTACAAGTTCAGCCGCAAGCCCACGGGCGACATCCTGGCCATAGCCCGCGTGAAGGAGATTCACGCGCGCATCCCCAACACCCACCTCGTCATGCACGGCTCGTCCAGCGTGCCGCAGGACCTGCTGGCCATCATCAACCGGTACGGCGGCAAGATGAAGGAGACCTTCGGCGTGCCGGTCGAGGAGATCCAGGAGGCCATCAAGCATGGCGTGCGCAAGATCAACATCGACACCGACATCCGCCTGGCGATGACGGGCGCGGTGCGCAAGTTCCTGGCCGAGAACCCCGACAAGTTCGACGCCCGCGAGTGGCTCAAGCCGGCCCGCGAGGCCGCCAAGGCCATCTGCAAGCAGCGCTATCTGGAGTTCGGCTGCGAAGGCCAGGCCGGCAAGATCAAGGGCCGCACGTTGGCCGACATCGCCGGCGCCTATGCGCGCGGCGAGCTGGCGCAAAAGGTCCAGTGACGACGGCGCACTGCTTCACCTACGGCTCGCTGATGTGGGCCGACATCATGGCCCGCGTCTGCGGGCATGAATTCGCCAGCGAGCCGGCCTCGCTGGCGGACTACCGCCGCCACCCGGTGCGCGGCCAGGACTACCCCGGCCTGCAGGCCGCGCCCGGCGGCCTCGTGCCGGGCCGGCTCTACCGCGACGTGAGCGCCGCCGCCTGGGCGCGGCTGGATGCCTTCGAGGGCGAGGAATACGAGCGCGTCGACGTCGTCGTCGCGCGGGCCGACGGCGCGGCGCTGCCGGCCCAGGTCTACCGCTTCCGCACCGCGTTCGCCGGCCGGCTGCTGCCCGGCGACTGGGATGCCGACGCCTTCGCGCGCGAGGGCCGCGCCCGCTTCATCGCGCGCTACGCCGGCTTCGAGGCCCTGGCCCCGGGCCGCTGAGGCGCCCGCCCACCCCGCCCTCGCCGCCCGCGTGATGCCGCGCGGCGGCCCGGACATGCCGGCGATTTGACGCAGGTCAAATGCCCGCCCGGGCCAGGTTTTTAAGATTCATGCATTCTGTATGCATATTTAAAAGCCATGGCATCCAACCCCTCTCCCACCCCGGTCGACCTGCGCGGCCTCGCCCGCGAATCGCGGCCGGGCCGCGTCCAGGAACTGCTGCTGGCCCTCGACGCGGGCGGCAGCGCCGAGTTAATCGACGACAGCGACCCCAACCCCCTGCTGCTGCGGCTGCAACGGGAGCTGCCGGCCCGCTTCGCGTGGGACGCGCGCGAGGTCGGCGCCGGCGTCTGGCAGGCGCGGCTGTCGCGCGTTGCGCCCGCGCATGGCGAAGGCCGCTGCTGCGGCGGCTGTGGCGGCCACTGAGCCGCATCCATCGAGCACTTGAGAAGAGAAGGAAACCTCATCATGAAGTCCACGAAAAGGCTCTGGCGTTGGCTGGCGCTGATCTTTGTCCTGTCGTTCGGGGCCCTGGGCTATCTGGGCTGGCAGATCTATCTGTCGGCCCCGCCCATCCCGAACCGCGTGGTCAGCGCGGACGGCGACGTGCTGTTCACGCATGACCAGATCCAGCTGGGCCAGCAGGCCTGGCTGTCCGCCGGCGGCCAGCAGCTGGGCACGGTGTGGGGCCACGGCGCCTATGTCGCGCCCGATTGGTCGGCCGACTGGCTGCACCGCGAGGCCGTGGCCCTGCAGGCCAGGCGCCTGGCCGAGCAGCAGCAGGGCGGCCTGCCGGTCGGCGACGTGCAGCGCGCGGCGGTCGACCAGGCCGTGCGCGACGAGATGCGCCGCAACACCTATGACGAGGCCAGCGGCGACGTGCGCGTCACCGCCGAGCGCGCCCAGGCCATCCGCGCGGTGGCCGCGCACTACGAGGGCCTGTTCGGCAACGACCCGGCGCTGGACAAGCTGCGCGACCAGTACGCGATGACGGCCGACGCGCTGCCCGAGGCCGGGCAGCGCCAGGCGCTCACCGCCTTCTTCTTCTGGTCGGCCTGGGCCGCGGCGACGGACCGCCCCGGCGAGGCCGGCCTGTCCTACACCAGCAACTGGCCGCACGAGCCGATGGTGGGCAACACCATGAGCGCGTCGGCGGCGATGTGGTCCATGGCCAGCATCATCCTGCTGCTGGCCGGCATCGCGGCGATGCTGTGGCTGCACAAGGCCGACGAGGGCGATGAAGTCGCCGTCGTGCCCAAGGCCGACCCGCTGCTGGGCGCCAAGGCCACGCCGTCGATGAAGGCGACGCGCAAGTATTTCTTCGTCGTCATCGGCCTGATGCTGCTGCAGATCGGCATGGGCGCCATCACCGCCCACTACGCGGTCGAGGGCCAGTCCTTCTTCGGCATCCCGCTGGCGCAGGTCCTGCCGTACACGATCAGCCGCACCGTGCACACGCAGATCGGCGTGTTCTGGATCGCCACCGCGTGGCTGGCCACCGGCCTCTACGTCGCGCCGCTGCTGTCGGGGCGCGAACCCAGGCTGCAGAAGCTCGGCGTCGATGCGCTGTTCTGGGCACTCATCATCGTCGTGCTGGGCTCCACCATCACCGGCTGGCTGGGCACGCTGCAGCATCGCGGCGTGGACTTCAGCTTCTGGCTCGGCAACCAGGGCCTGGAGTACACCAGCATGGGCCGCGTCTGGCAGATCCTGCTCTTCATCGGCCTGCTGTTCTGGGTCTTCCTGCTCGGCCGCGCGCTTTGGCCGGCGCTGATGAAGCCCTCGCAGACGCGTGGCCTCATCGCCATGGTCTTCCTGTCGGCCACCTGCATCGGCGGCTTCTACGCCACGTCGCTGGCCTGGGGCCAGCACACCCACTACTCGATGGTCGAGTACTGGCGCTGGTGGCTGGTGCACCTGTGGGTCGAGGGCTTCTTCGAGGTCTTCGCCACCGCCGTCGTCGCCTTGATCTTCACCAACCTCGGCCTCGTGAGCGCGCCGTCGGCCAACCGGGCCATCGTCGCGGAGACCATCGTCTTCCTGTTCGGCGGCATCCTGGGCACGCTGCACCACCTGTACTGGACGGGCTCGCCCACGTCGGTCATCGCCGTCGGCGCGGTGTTCTCCGCGCTGGAGGTCGTGCCGCTGACGCTGATCGGCCTGGAGGCGCTGCAGACGTATCGCCGCTCGAAGAACGTGGCCTGGCTGGGCGCCTACAAGTGGGTCATCCTGAGCTTCGTCGCCGTGGGCTTCTGGAACACCGTCGGCGCCGGCCTGCTGGGCTTCGCCATCAACCCGCCGGCCTCGCTGTACTACGTGCAGGGCCTGAACATGACGGCGGCCCACGGCCATGCGGCGCTGTTCGGCGTCTACGGCATGCTGGGCATCGGCCTGATGCTGTTCTGCCTGCGCGGCCTCTACGACCGCGCCCTGCATGCCGACAAGTTCCTGAAGCCCGCCTTCTGGAGCCTGAACATCGGCCTGGCGATGATGGTCTTCATGTCGCTGCTGCCGGCCGGCATCTACCAGGCCTACGAGAGCATCACGCGCGGCCTGTGGTACGCCCGCTCGCCGGAGGTCATCCACTCCAAGCTGATGGAGACCCTGGTGTGGCTGCGCGTGCCGGGCGATATCGTGTTCGCCGCGGGCAGCATCTTCCTGGCCGTGTACGCGCTGTTCCTGCTGCGCCGCCGCGCAGCGGACCGCCTGCCGGCCGCAGGTGCGGCCCCCGCCCGCGGCCGTTGAAACGAGAGGACTTGCAAGCATGCGGCTCACCGCCTTCACCGACTACAGCCTGCGCGTGCTGATGTTCCTGGCCGCCGAGCCCGGGCGGCGGGCCACGGTGGGCGAGATCTGCGCGGCCTTCGACATCAAGGTCAACCACCTGACCAAGGTCGTGCACCACCTCGCCAGGCGCGGCTGGCTGGTCACCGTGCGGGGCAAGGGCGGTGGGCTGATGCTGGCGCTGCCGCCCGCGCGCATCGGCATCGGCCGGGTCGTGCGCGACACCGAGGGCCAGGCGCTGCCGGCCGAATGCTTCTCGGCCGAGGCCAGCCACTGCGCCATCGTCAGCCACTGCCGGCTGAAGGGCGTGCTGGCCGAGGCGGTGCAGGCCTTCTACGCGGTGCTGGACCGCTACACCCTCGCCGACATCACGGCCAACCGGCAGGAGCTGGTGCAGGTGCTGCGCTTCATGGCGCCGGCGGAGGCCAGGCCATGAGCGAGGCCTATCCCTACGACGGACCCGCCGAGCTGCGCGAGCCCATCCAGGCGGCGCTGCGCCGCGTCGTGGACCCCGAGGTCGCGATGTCCATCGTCGACGTCGGCCTCGTCTACGGCGTGACGGTGACGCCCGAGCTCGTGCAGGTGCGCATGACGATGACGTCGGCCGCCTGCCCGGCCACCGACGTCATCGTCGACGAGGCCTGCGCCGAGCTGGACCGCGTCGTCCCCGCCGGCCTGCGCATAGCCGTCGAGCTGGTCTGGGAGCCGCCATGGACGACCGACCGCATGAGCGCCCGGGCCAAGGCCTTCATGGGCTGGTAGGGGCGGGCGATGCGACGGCGCACTCCCGGCCTGCTGCCACGGCTGGCCTTCGCGGGCCTGGTCGCCGCGGCGCTGCTGGCCGGCATCGCCGGCGGCCTGGTGCGCGCCGGCGTTGCGGTCCCCGTGGCGGCCCCGGCGGTCGTCGGCCATGCCTTCCTGATGATCTGCGCCTTCATGGGCACCGTCATCGGCATCGAGCGCGCCGTGGCCGTCAAGCACGCGGCGGCCTTTGCCGGGCCGCTGGTCTCGGGCACTGCCGGCCTGGTCGCACTGGGTGGCGCGCCGGCTGCCGCCGCGTGGCTGGCCGCGGTCGCTGCGCTGGCCTTTGTCGGCGTGAACCTGGTCGTCGTGCGGCGCCAGCGCGCCACCCACACGCTGCTGCTGCTGGCCGGCGCGCTGGCCTGGGCCGCGGGCAGCCTGCTGCAGGCGCTGGGCCTGCTGGCCGGCGCGGTCGTGCCGCTGTGGCTGTGCTTCCTGGTGTTCACCATCGCGGCCGAGCGGCTGGAGATGACGCGGCTGATGCGCCGCCATGCCGGTGCCGGCCCGGCCCTGGTCGGCATGCTGGCCGCGGCGGCCTGCGGTGCGCTGCTGTCCGGCTTCGCGCCCGGCTGGGGCGGCCTGCTGTACGGCCTGTCTCTGGCCGCGCTGGCGGCATGGCTGGTCGCGTTCGACATCGCGCGCCGCACCGTGCGCGCCGCGGGCCTGAGCCGCTATATGGCGGTCTGCCTGCTGGCGGGTTATGCGTGGCTCTTCGTCGCCGGCCTCGCCTGGGCCGGCACGGCGCTGGGCCAGCCCTGGCGCGACGCGGCCCTGCATGCGCTGGCGCTGGGCTTCGTCTTCAGCATGGTGCTCGGCCATGCCCCCGTCATCCTGCCGGCCGTCGCCCGCGTGAAGCTGGCGTTCGGCTGGCCCTTCTATCTGCCGCTGCTGCTGCTGCATGCGTCGCTGGCCCTGCGCTTCGGCGGCGGCCTGTCCAACCCGCAGCTGAAGGCAGTCGGCGCCGCCGGCAACGCGCTGGCCATCGCCGCCTTCGCGCTCACGCTGGCCGTCTCGGCCATCGCCTGGAGGGCCATGCCCCGCCCTCGGAACCCCGCCCATGAACCCCCTGCTGAAAATTGAAGAACCGCCCCGGGCCGCGCCCGCGGGCTTCGCGCTGTTCGCGCTGGGCTTCCGGCCCTTTTACCTGTTGGCCAGCGTGTTCGCGGCGCTGTCCGTCCCGCTGTGGGCGCTGCAGTTCTCGGGGCTGCTGCCCCACGCCTACCTGGCCGGGCCGATCTGGCATGCCCACGAGATGCTGTTCGGCTTCACGCTGGCCGTGATCGTCGGCTTCCTGTTCACGGCCGGCCGCAACTGGACCAATCTGCCCACGCCCACCGGCTGGGCGCTGGCCGCGCTGGCGGCGCTGTGGCTGGCCGCGCGCGTGCTGGTGCTGACGCCCTATGCCGTGGCCGCCGCCGTCGCCAACGTCGCCTTCCCGCTGGCCGCGGCCGTCGGGCTGGCCCTGCCCTTCTTCAAGTCGAGGAACCGGCGCAACTATTTCTTCGTCGCGCTGCTCGCCGTGCTGGCGCTGGCGGCGGCCTGCGTGCACGCGGCGCAGCTGGGCGTCATCACGGTGCCGGGATGGCTCGGCATCCAGGTCGCGCTGGACGTGGTGCTCTTCATCCTGTCCGTCATGGGCGGGCGGGTCATCCCGATGTTCACGAACAACGGCGTGCCGGGCGCCGGCGCGGTCCGCGACGAGCGCGTCGAGAAGGCCGCGCTCGGCGCCACGCTGGCGCTGCTGGCCGCCGACGCGCTCGGGCTGCAGGGCACGCCGCTGGCCGCCGTCGCCCTCGTCGCCTGCGCGGCCCAGGCCGGGCGCTGGGCGCTGTGGCGGCCCTGGCAGACGCTGCACGTGCCCCTGGTGTGGGTGCTGCACCTGGCCTACCTCTGGGTACCGGTGCACCTGCTGCTGCGCGGCCTCGCGCAGTGGGGCTGGGTGCTGCCGTCGGTGGCCACGCATGCGCTGACCGTGGGCGCCGTGGGCGGCCTCGTCATCGGCATGATGACGCGCACCGCCCGCGGCCACACCGGGCGGCTGCTGAAGGCCGACCGCTGCGAGGTCGCCTGCTATCTGCTGGTGGCCGCCGCGGCGGCCGTGCGCGTGCTGCTGCCGCTGGCGGCACCGGGCCAGGCCGTGCATGCGGCGCTGGCGTCAGCCCTGCTGTGGTCGGCCGGCTTCGGCCTCTACGCGCTGCGCTACTGGCCCGTGCTCTCGCGCCCGCGCATCGACGGCCGCCCGGGCTGAACGCCATGGCCAAGAAATTCCCGATCAAGCCGGCCCATCCGGGCCGCATCTGCTGGGGCTGCGACCGTTATTGCCCGGCCGACGCCATGCAATGCGGCAACGGCTCGCTCGCCACGCCGCACCCGAGCGAGCTCTTCGGCGACGACTGGATGGATTGGGGGCCGGACGCGCGGCCGGCGCCGCAGGCCGACGACCCCGCGCCCGGCCCTCCCGAAGCTTGAGCGAGATCAAGGTCCATCGGGATGGGCCGAACAGAATGCGCCGTATGTCGAAGGGCTGGAATCGCGCGCGCCTCGCCACCAAGGTCGGCTTCCTCGGTGCCGCGCTGCTGTGCATCGCGCTGGCGTCCATCGGGCTGACGCTGTGGATAGGCTGGCAGCTGGAGGGCGGCGCCGCGGCGGTCAACGAGGCCGGGCGGCTGCGCATGCAGACCTGGCGGCTGGCCCACCAGGCCGCCGCCGCCGAGCTGCCGGCCCTGGTGCAGGCCTACGACGCGTCGCTGGACCTGCTGGTGAACGGCGACCCGGCCCGGCCGCTGTTCCTGCCGCGCGACGCGCGCACGCGGCAGGCCTACCGGCAGGTGCGTGAGTCCTGGCTGCAGCTCAAGGCCGCGGCCGGCGGAAATCCGGCGCCGACGGGCGCTCAGGCCGAGGCCCTGGTCAGGCGCATCGACGCGCTCGTCGACGTCGTCGAGGCGCGCATGGCGGGCTGGAGCTCGCTGCTGTCGAGCGTGCAGCTGGCGCTGGTGGGCATCGCCATCGCGGCGTCCATGATCTTCCTGTATGCCTCGCACCTGGTCGTGTTCGCGCCGGTGGACCGGCTGCGCCGCGGCCTGCAGGCGCTGGAGCAGGGCGCGCTGGGCGCGCGCGTCGCGCAGGATTCGCAGGACGAGTTCGGCGAGCTCGCGAGGGGCTTCAACCGCATGGCGCAGCGGTTGGAGGCGGTCTACCGCGGCATGGAGGACGAAGTGCGCGCCAAGACCGCCGACCTGCGCCTGCAGCAGCAGCGCCTGGCCGCGCTCTACGAGGCCACGGCCTTTGCCGCGAAGGCCGCGTCGCCGCGCGAACTTGCCAGCGGCTTCGCCGAGCGCATGCGCCGCGCTGCCACGGCCGACGCCGTGATGCTGCGCTGGATGGACGCCAGCCGGCAGCGCATGGTGCTGCTGGCGACCCAGGGCCTGCCGCCGGCCATGCTCGAAGCCGAACGCTGCCTGATCCCGGGCGCTTGCCACTGCGGCAGTCCCGAGCCCCAGGCCCGCGTGATCCCCATCGGAGCCAAAGGCAGCCATGGCTCGCACTGTGCCAAGGCGGGTTTCGTGGCCGTCACGACCGTCGCGCTGACGGTGCAGGGCCGGGTGATGGGCGAGGTGGACCTGCTGTTCCGCGAGATGCCCCAGCCGACCCAGGCGGCCCGCGAGCTGCTGGACAGCATGGCCAGCCACCTGGCCAGCGCGATGGACGGGCTGCGCAGGGAGGCGTTGCAGCGCGAGGCCGCCGTGGCCGAGGAGCGCGGCATGCTGGCCCGCGAGCTGCACGACTCCATCGCGCAGAGCCTGGCCTTCATGAAGATCCAGCTGCAGCTGCTGAAGGACGCCCAGCAGGGCGGCCGGGCCGTCGTGGCCGAGCGCCTCGTCGAGGAACTGGAGCTGGGCCTGAAGGAAAGCACGGCCGACGTGCGGGCGCTGCTGATGCACTTCCGCACCCGCACCGACGGCGACGACCTGTTGCCCGCGCTGCAGGCCACGCTGCAGAAGTTCCGGCTGCAGAGCGGCGTGCCGGCCGAGCTGGCCGTGGACGGCCACGGCGCGCCGCTGGCGGCCGACGTGCAGGTGCAGCTGCTGCATGTGGTGCAGGAGGCGCTGTCCAACGTCCGCAAGCATGCGCAGGCCAGCCAGGTGCAGGTGAGCCTGAAGCACCAGCCGCACTGGCAGATCGACGTGCGCGACGACGGCCGCGGCTTCGACCCCGTGCGCGACGTGCCGGACGACAGCCATGTGGGCCTGCGCATCATGCGCGAGCGCGCCGCCAAGGTGGGCGCCGCCGTGGCGCTCGAATCCCAACCCGGGCGGGGCACGCTGGTGCGCATCTCCCTGCCCGAATCCGAGGCCGTGCATCCATGAGTGCCGATCCCATCCGCGTGCTCGTCGTCGACGACCACACGCTGTTCCGCCGTGGCCTGATCGCGCTGCTGTCGACGCAGCCGCAGCTGCAGGTCGTCGGCGAGGCCGCCGACGCCGGCGCGGCCGAGCGCCGCGCCGCCGAGCTGCAGCCCCAGGTCATCCTGCTGGACAACCACCTGCCCGGCGTGTCCGGCGTGCAGGCCCTGCCCGCGCTGAAGGCGGCCGCGCCGGCCGCCCAGGTGCTGATGTTGACGATGAGCGAGTCCGAGGCCGACCTTGGCGCCGCGCTGCGCGCCGGGGCCTGCGGCTATCTGCTGAAGACGGCCGACAACCAGGAGCTGACCCAGGCCATCGAACGCGCGGCGCGCGGCGTGTCCAGCTTCAGCGCCGAGATGGCGGGCAAGCTGGCCACGGCCTTCCGCCACGAGGCCGAGGCGACCTCCATGGCCGCCGCGCCGCCGCCCGACCCGCTGGGCACGCTGTCGCCGCGCGAGCGCGAGATCGTCGACCTGATCGCCCGCGGCGACTCCAACAAGCAGATCGCCCGCGAGCTCGGCATCGCCGAGACGACGGTCAAGATCCATGTTCAGCACCTGCTGCGCAAGCTCGACCTGGATTCGCGCGTGCAGGCGGCGGTGCTGGTGACGCAGCAGCGGGCTTAGCTTCGACCGTTCTCATCTGGGAGGAGCGGGTTGCGCCAGGGAGCGGGGGTGCGCAATTGCTCCGTGTCCCCCGGGCCGGCAAGCCGGCCCTCCTCCTTTACCTGCGCAATTGCGCACCCCCACTCCCTGGCTTGCGCATGAGCGGTTTTCCGCGGCGAATACCGAGTGCACCGACAAGCAGGAGGGTGGGTGGGCCTGATGCGCAGGTAAAGGAGGAGGCCCGCGCAGCGGGCCGGGGGACACGGAGCATCAGGCCCGCCCGCCCTCCTGCGACCAACCTGAAGTCGGCGAACGCGTAGTTCTTTAGGACGAGGCCGCTGCACCCCTCGTCCTCCCAGCAGCCGGTGCCCCGCTGATCCTCCGGTGAATGTGCAGCGCGCCCCGCGCGCGGGACAGTGGCTGCATCGTCACTGAGGAGGAAAGCGCATGACCGCAACCCCCGTCGACCGCCGGGCCTGGTCGGTGCTGGCCGTCAGCACCCTGGCCTTCACCGTCTGCTTCATGGTGTGGATGATGTTCGGCGTCATCGGCATCCCGATCAAGAAGCAGCTCGGGCTGAACGCCACCGAGTTCGGCCTGCTGACCGCCATGCCGGTGCTGACCGGCTCGCTGGTGCGCGTGCCGCTGGGCATCTGGACGGACCGTTATGGCGGCCGCATCGTCATGGCCCTGTTGATGGCGGCCACCGTGCCGGCCATCTGGCTGATGGCCTATGCCACGCAGTATTGGCATTTCCTCGTCATCGGCCTCTTCGTCGGCCTCGCGGGCGGCTCCTTCTCGGTGGGCACGCCCTATGTCGCGCGCTGGTTCCCCAAGAGCCGCCAGGGCATGGCCATGGGCGTCTACGGCGCCGGCAACTCGGGCTCGGCGGTCAACAAGTTCGTCGCACCCGTGCTGCTCGTCAGCTTCGGCTGGGCCATGGTGCCCCAGGTCTACGCGGCCATCATGGCCGGCACCGTCGTGCTGTTCTGGCTGTTCAGCCACAGCAACCCGGCCCACCTCGTGGCCAGCAACGTCAGCTTCCGCGAGCAGCTGAAAGGCCTGAAGGACCCGCGCGTGCTGAAGTATTGCCAGTACTACAGCATCGTGTTCGGCGGCTATGTCGCGCTGGCGCTGTGGATGGTGCAGTACTACGTCGGCGAGTTCAGCCTCGACATCCGCGTCGCCGCGCTGCTGGCCGCCTGCTTCAGCCTGCCCGGCGGCGTGCTGCGCGCCATCGGCGGCCTGCTGTCGGACAAGTACGGCGCCCACAAGGTGACCTGGTGGGTCATGTGGGTGAGCTGGATCTGCCTCTTCCTGCTCAGCTACCCGCAGACCGACTTCACCGTCGTGACCATCGCCGGCGCCAGGACCTTCCACATCGGCCTGAACGTCTACGCCTTCACCGCGCTGCTGGCCGTGCTGGGCGTGGCCTTCGCGTTCGGCAAGGCCTCGGTCTTCAAGTACATCAGCGACGACTACCCCGGCAACATCGGCGCCATCAGCGGCATCGTCGGCCTGGCCGGCGGCCTCGGCGGCTTCGTGCTGCCCATCCTGTTCGGCGCGCTGCTGGACCTCACCGGCGTCCGCTCCAGCGCCTTCATGCTGATGTACGGCGTCGTCTGGGTCTCGCTGATCTGGATGTACTGGACCGAGGTGCGCCGCACCGACGTGATGGGTGCCCCTCGCCCAGCCGCGCCTTGCTGAACGCCGGCGCGTCTGGTCGGTCCCCCGCGGGGACGAGTCCGCCAGCGGCATCGAGCCGCAGGCGGACCCCGGCGGGCCGGCTTGGGGCGGCCCGGCGCTCGGCCCGGAATGCACTACTCATCCTCAACAAGGACAAGACATGAGCAAGAACGACATCGCGGACTGGCGCCCGGAAGACGACGCCTTCTGGGAAGGCATCGGCAAGCGCATCGCCTACCGCAACCTGTGGATCTCCATCCCGGCCCTGCTGTGCGGCTTCGCCGTCTGGGGCATGTGGGGCATCATCGCCGTGCAGATGCTGAACCTGGGCTTCCCGTTCAGCCAGGCCCAGCTGTTCACGCTGACGGCCATTGCCGGCATCGCCGGCGCGACGATGCGCATCCCGGCCTCCTTCCTGATCCGCCTGGCCGGCGGGCGCTACACCATCTTCCTGACCACTTCCATGCTGCTGGCCCCAGCCATCGGCACCGGCATCGTGCTGCAGCACAAGGACTGGCCGCTGTGGGCCTTCCAGCTGATGGCGCTGTGGTCGGGCGTGGGCGGCGGCAACTTCGCGTCGTCGATGTCCAACATCAGCGGCTTCTTCCCGAAGCGGCTGCAGGGCACGGCCCTGGGCCTGAACGCGGGCCTCGGCAACTTCGGCGTGACGACGATGCAGATCGTCATCCCGCTGGTGATGACGCTGCCGCTGCTGGGCGCGCTGGGCGGCGCGCCCGAGCTGCTGCTGAAGGACAGCGGCTGGATCTTCGGCAAGATCGCCGCCGGCACGCCGACCTGGATCCAGAACGCCGGCTTTGCCTGGGTGTTCTCGCTGCTGCCGCTGGGCGCGCTGTGCTGGTTCGGCATGAGCAACCTGAAGACCGTGTCGCCCGACACCGGCTCGCCCATCGTCGCCTTCGCCAAGATCACCTACCTCTACACGCTGGCCTTCGTGCCGACCGTCTTCATGCTCTGGCTCTACCTGCCCAAGCCCACCGGCCTGGGCCTGCTGAGCATGTGGGTGGCGATCCCGCTGGACATCATCATGGCGCTCACCGTCATGCGGCTGGCGGCCTTCGGCGAGATGAAGGAGGGCGTGAAGAAGCAGTTTGCGATCTTCGGCAACAGGCACACCTGGTCGCTGACGGCGCTCTACATCGTCACCTTCGGCTCCTTCATCGGCTTCTCGATGGCGCTGCCGCTGGCGATGAAGGTGATCTTCGGCATCAGCCATGTGCGCGACGCCAGCGGCGTGATGCAGCACACGCTGAACAACCCGAACGCGCCGACCGTGCTGGCCTATGCGTGGATCGGCCCCTTCGTCGGCGCCGCGGTGCGCCCCGTCGGCGGCTGGATCTCGGACAAGGTCGGCGGCTCCATCGTGACCCAGGTCATCTCGGCCGTCATGGTGTTCGCGTCGGTGGCCGTGGGCCATGTGATGCAGCAGGCCTACGCCTCGGCGACACCGGAGCAGTATTTCCCGGCCTTCATGGGCCTGATGGTGCTGCTGTTCGCGGCCAGCGGCGTCGGCAACGGCTCGACCTTCCGCTCGGTGGGCGTCATCTTCGACCGCCAGCAGGCCGGCCCCGTGCTGGGCTGGACCTCGGCCGTCGCCGCCTACGGCGCCTTCATCGCGCCGGTGCTGATCGGCGAGCAGATCAAGGCCGGCACGCCCGAACTCGCCTTCTACGGCTTCGCGGGCTTCTACGCCGTCTGCCTGATGCTGAACTGGTGGTTCTACCTGCGCCGCGGCGCGGAGATCAAGAACCCCTGATGGCCTTGAAGTGCTGGGGGCGGCTATTTCGCCGCCTCTGCGGCGACGTGGCCGGCCAACGTCGCCAGGAATGACCGGAGGCCGGTCAGCTCCGACAACTCCGAGTACGCCCCCGTGTCGACGGCGGTCTGCGGCGTCGCGATGACCGCCGCCGCCGAGTACAGCTGCTCACTGACGAGCTTGCCGCACAGCGTGTCGTAGCGCTGCAGGTAGGAGGACTCGGCGAACTCGGGGAAGACCTTGAAATGCGTTGAACTCTCGCGCACCGGAGCGCGCGACTTTTCCGCGTCCTCGACCACCATCAGCCAGCCCACGAAAGGGCGCGCCTGCCGGCCGAAGGCGCCATCGCGATAGGCGGTCCAGAAGTCGTGCGAGGTGCCGATGGCTTCCTCGGCGCGGTTGTTGAAGTTGTTGCTGAACAAGGGCCCGACGTGGCTCTTGAACTCCAGCGCGGCGATGAGGCGCCCCCGGTCCATGACCAGCAAGTCCCAGAGCTTGCTCGGGCGGAAGAAGCCGGGCAGCGTGAGCAGCTTCCGCTGGCGATGGATTTCTGCATGCGGCAGGCCGTTGGCCCTGACGACGTCGGCAACCAGCTCGGCGAAGTCATTCAGGTTGTTTCCGCCGGTCACGCTCGCGCGCTCGCCCTGGTCGGACCGCCCGGCCGCGTGCTGCTTCAGCCGGGCGTCGTCGCGTGACTTCCAGAACGCCTTGATGGCCGCCTGAGCTTTCTGTTCGTAGTTGCAGAGGTCAAGAGCCATGGCTTGTCGAAACAGGGGCAATCATTCGGCCAGCAACTTCATTTCATCGGCATCGAGCCCGAACAGCTCGAAAGCGGCAGCGTCGCAGGCTCGCAGGTCGCGGGCCTGCGCAGCCTCGATCAGCCGGCTGCGCATGGTCTCGCCGACCTCGGCCCAGCGAGGCACCCGGATGCGGCGAAGGTACTGGGCCTGAAAGCGCAGAAAGCCGCCGCGCATCGTCGTGGAATAGGCGGCGACGAACTGCCGGGCGACGGCCGACAGCAGCACGGCTTGAAGCGCGCGCAGATCCCAGTCGTCGGAAACGACGTAGTACAGGTTGTGGTGCGGGTAGAGCTGGCCGCTCTCGAAGGCGACATGAGCCGAGCCCTTGATGTCGGGGATCAGCAGCTTGGGGCGCGTGGCCAGCGCGGGCGTGATCCGGTCAATGGTGCGATACCAGCTCGCCGGCGACTTTTTCGCGACATGGCGGCCGGCGATGGCGGCGCGGTGCCGCTCCAGGTAGGCGCGCAGCTTGGGGTGGCGGGCCAGATCGGCCAGGCTGCCATCGTCTTCGAAAGGGTTGATCACGCCGATGCCGACCTTGCAGCCGGCCTCTTCGAGGCTGGGGAAGGTGGCTTCGAGGCGGCGCAGCAGCGCGCGCTTGCCGGAGGCACTGAGCACCCAGGGTTCGCTGCCCTGGCCGATACGCTCAATCGCGGCGACGCCTTGCGACTCGTCGGTTGTGCCCGTGCGCAGCTGCCGCGCGAGGGAGGCGAGTTGAGCCGGGTCCAGCGCGAGGGGCTTGGCAACCAGCGTGGCACCGGCTGGGGCTCTCTCGATCAGCGTGATGGCTGGATAGGCGATCACGTCGGCATCGAAGGCCGGCGTATCCAGCATGTCCACGTAGGCCTTGAGGTGGAAGTCCTTGGTGACCATCGCGCGCAGCGGGCCGCCGTATTTGTTCTTGGTCCAGCGGTCGGCGCAGATGAAGCTGAACTGCCCGCCGGCCTTGAGCAGACCCAGCGATCGTTCGATGAAAGGAACGTAGAGGTCGGCGCGGTCGTACAACGACGCGAAGCGCCGCCGGTACTCGGCCAGCAGCGGCGCGGGGATCAGCTCCTGGCGCACATAGGGCGGATTGCCGACCACGTAGTCGAAGCGCCCCTCAAGTTCGCAAAGCAGGAAGTCGCCGTGAATCAGCCAAGCGGAGGCCAGGCGCCGCGCCTCGGTCGCCGCAAGGCCATTCGCAAGGAGCAGGGCCAGCAACTTCGCTTCGGTGCTGGCGTGGCTGCTCCGGTGCAGCTCCACCGCGCGGATGCAGGGTGCCAGATCGGTCTGCCCGCCCGCGCTTCGATGCGCCCTCAGCAGGCGCTCGACGGCGGCCAGCAGGAACTCGCCGCCGCCGAACGATGGCTCCAGCAGGCGCTGGCGATGCAGTGGGCGGTCCGTCGTGTAGCCGGCCAGGTCCAGCATGAACTCCACCACCTCGCGTCGCGTGTAGACGGCGCCGCGCTCGTCGTGATCCGAATGATGGGCCAGCCGCTCCAGCGCATCGGTGATGGGACACAAGCCGGGAAGGCTGGACTGGAGGCTGGCGGAGGCGAGGGGCATGGTGTTCGGTGGTCGGCCTGGATTATCCGGCCGGCACCGGGAGGGCCCTTGGCGCGGGCTAGTTCGAAAGAACTAGGCCGTGGGCGTCCCGCCTCGTCCTTCCGCGCCGGCCCGACCCGACCGGCGATGGATGGTCGGCGCAGGCCCCGCAGCCGAGCATGCCTACCGTGTCCAAGACCCTGTCCCCCTCGCTGCGCTGGAATCCGGAAGACGCGGATTTCTGGGCCGGCCATGGCCGGGCCGTGGCGCTGCGCAACCTGGGCTGCGCGCTGCCGGCGCTGGCGCTGTCGTTCGCGGTCTGGATGCTGTGGTCCGTCCTTGTCGTGCACCTGCCGGCGGCGGGCTTCCGCTACAGCACCAACCAGCTGTTCTGGCTCAGCGCGCTGCCGGCCCTGTGCGGCGCGACGCTGCGGGTCTTCTACGGCCTGGCCGTGTCCTGGGTCGGCGGGCGGCGCTGGACGGCGCTGTCCACGGCCAGCCTGCTGGTCCCGGCGGCCGGCATCGCGCAGGCCGTGCAGGACCCGTCCACGCCCTATGAATGGATGGTGGCGCTGGCCCTGCTGTGCGGCCTGGGCGGCGCCAATTTCGCCAGCGGCATGGCCCACATCAGCGCCTGCTTCCCGGCCCGCGAGCAGGGCGTGGCCCTCGGCCTGGGCGCCGGCTTCGCCCACCTCGGCGTGGGCCTCGTGCAGTGGCTGGTGCCGGCCGTCATCGCGCTGGACCTGTTCGGCCTGCCGGCCCAGGGCGGCGGGCTGTGGCTGCAGAACGCCGGCCTCGTCTGGCTGCCGCCGATCGCGCTGGCCAGCCTGCTGGCCTGGGCCGGCATGGACGACCTGCCCAGCGGCGGCGTCGGCATGGCCGAGCAGGCCCAGCTCTTCACGCACCGCCACAGCTGGCTGATGAGCTGGCTCTACCTCGGCAGCTTCGGCAGCTTCATCGGCTTCGCGGCGGCCTACCCGCTGCTGCTGCGCAGCCAGTTCCCGGACCTGACCTCCGCGCTGCAGCTGGCCTGGATCGGCCCGCTGCTCGGCGCGCTGGCGCGGCCGCTGGGCGGCTGGCTGGCCGACGACCTCGGCGGCGCGCGCATCAGCCTGGCCTGCTTCGGCGTGCTGGCCCTGGGCGTCGTCGGCGTGCTCGCCAGCCTCGCGGGCGAGGGCGGGCCGGCGCTCTTCGTCGCCAGCTTCGCGCTGCTCTTCGTCGCGGCCGGCATCGCCAACGGCAGCACCTTCCGCATGGTGCCGCTGGGTTTTCTGCGTGAGGCCGAGCGCGGCCGCGGTTCTCTGCGCGAGGCCCAGGCCCAGGGCGCCGCCGCTTTGGGCCTGTGCTCGGCCGTCGGCGCCTACGGCGGCTTCTTCATCCCCAAGAGCTTCGGCAGCGCCATCGCCCTCGGCGGCGGTCCGCAGGCCGCGCTCTATTGCTTCCTGGCGTTCTATCTGAGCTGCATGGCCATCTGCTGGTGGTGCTACGGCCGTCGCAACGCCCCCCTGTCCTGTTAACGGAGAAAGAGATGTCCCACTTCCTGGATCGACTGACCGCCTTCCGGCTGCCTCGGCAAGTCTTCGCCGGCGGCCACGGCGTCGCCACCGGCGAGGACCGCACCTGGGAGGATGCCTACCGCAACCGCTGGGCCCACGACAAGATCGTGCGCAGCACCCACGGCGTGAACTGCACCGGCTCCTGCTCGTGGAAGATCTACGTCAAGGGCGGCATCGTCACCTGGGAGACCCAGCAGACCGACTACCCGCGCACGCGGGCCGACCTGCCCAACCACGAGCCGCGCGGCTGCGCGCGGGGCGCGAGCTACAGCTGGTATCTCTACAGCGCCAACCGCGTGAAATACCCGATGGTGCGCGGCCGCCTGCTCAAGCGCTGGCGCGAGGCGCTGGCCGTGGCCAGGAGCCCGGTGGACGCCTGGGCGCTGATCCAGGCCGACGAGGCCGCGCGGCGCGACTACCAGCAGCTGCGCGGCATGGGCGGCTTCGTGCGCTCGACCTGGGACGAGGTCAACCAGCTGATCGCCGCGGCCAATGTCTACACGATCAAGCAGCACGGGCCGGACCGCATCATCGGCTTCTCGCCCATCCCGGCGATGTCCATGGTCAGCTATGCGGCGGGCAGCCGCTATCTCAGCCTGATCGGCGGCGTCTGCATGAGCTTCTACGACTGGTACTGCGACCTGCCGCCGAGCAGCCCGCAGGTCTGGGGCGAGCAGACCGACGTGCCCGAGTCGGCCGATTGGTACAACAGCAACTACATCATCGCCTGGGGCAGCAATGTGCCGCAGACGCGCACGCCGGACGCGCACTTCTTCACCGAGGTCCGCTACAAGGGCGCGAAGACGGTGGCCGTGACGCCCGACTACTCCGAGGTCGCCAAGCTGGCCGACCTGTGGCTGCATCCCAAGCAGGGCACCGACGCGGCGCTGGCCATGGCCATGGGCCACGTGGCCCTCAACGAGTTCTATTTTAAGCAGCGCAGCCCCTACTTCGACGACTACGCGCGCCGCTACACCGACCTGCCGCTGCTGGTGCTGCTGGAGGAGCAGACCCTGCCCGACGGCCGCAAGGCCCGCGTGCCCTCGCGCTATCTGCGCGCCAGCGACCTGGCCGGCCAGATGGGCCAGAGCAACAACCCGGAGTGGAAGACGCTGGCTTTCAACAGCAGCGGCATGCTGGTGCTGCCCAACGGCTCCATCGGCTTCCGCTGGGGCGCCGAGGGCCGCGACGACGCCGGCAAGTGGAACCTGGAGGCCAAGGAGGCCGAGGGCGGCGGGGACGTCAGGCTCAAGCTCTCCCTCGTGGAAGACGGCGAGCAGGCCCAAGAGGTCGTCGACGTGGCCTTCCCGTACTTCGCGGGCAGCGCCAGCGAGCACTTCATGCCCAACCCGCAGCAGGACGGCGTCAGCCACCGCGCCCGCGTGCCGGCGACCAGGCTGAAGACCCAGGACGGCGAGGCCGTCGTCGCGACCGTCTTCGACCTGCAGGCCGCGCAGTACGGCATAGCCCGCGGCTTCGGCAGCGGCGCAAAGAGCTACGACGACAACGCCCCCTACACGCCCGCCTGGCAGGAGGCCATCACCGGCGTGCCGCGCGCCCAGGTCATCCGCGTCGCGCGCGAGTTCGCCGAGAACGCGCACAAGACCCAGGGCAAGTCGATGATCATCATCGGCGCCGCGATGAACCACTGGTACCACTGCGACATGAACTACCGCGGGGTCATCAACCTGCTGATGATGTGCGGCTGCATCGGCCAGAGCGGCGGCGGCTGGGCGCATTACGTCGGCCAGGAGAAGCTGCGCCCGCAGACCGGCTGGACGGCGCTGGCTTTCGCGCTGGACTGGGTGCGCCCGCCGCGCCAGATGAACAGCACGAGCTTCTTCTACGCCCATACCGACCAGTGGCGCTACGAGAAGCTGGGCGTCGACGAGGTGCTGTCGCCGCTGGCCACCGAGGCCGAGCGCGCCGAGTTCAGCGGCAGCATGATCGACTGCAATGTGCGCGCCGAGCGCATGGGCTGGCTGCCCAGCGCGCCCCAGCTCAAGACCAACCCGGTGCAGGTCGTCAAGGACGCCGCGGCCGCCGGCCTGGCGCCCAAGGACTATGTCGTGCAGGGCCTGCGCGACGGCTCGCTGCAGCTGAGCTGCGAGGACCCCGACGCGCCGCAGAACTGGCCGCGCAATATGTTCGTCTGGCGCTCCAACCTGCTGGGCTCCAGCGGCAAGGGCCACGAATACTTCTGCAAGCACCTGCTGGGCACCGAGAACGGCGTGCAGGGCAAGGACCTGGGCGCCGACGACGCCAAGCCGCAGGAGGTGCGCTGGCATGCGCAGGCGCCGCAGGGCAAGCTGGACCTGGTCGTGACGCTGGACTTCCGCATGAGCACGACCTGCCTGTACTCCGACATCGTGCTGCCCACGGCCAGCTGGTACGAGAAGAACGACCTCAACACCAGCGACATGCACCCCTTCATCCACCCGCTGTCCGCGGCGGTGGACCCGGTCTGGCAGTCGCGCTCCGACTGGGAGATCTACAAGGGCTTCGCCAAGGCCTTCAGCGAGGTCTGCGTCGGCCATCTCGGTGTCGAGAAGGAGGTCGTCATGTCGCCGCTGATGCACGACACGCCGGCCGAACTGGCCCAGCCCTTCGGCGTGCAGGACTGGAAGAAGGGCGAGTGCGAGCTGATCCCCGGCAAGACGGCGCCCAACATCGCCGTCGTCGAGCGCGACTACCCGGCCACCTACGAGCGCTTCACGTCGCTCGGGCCGCTGATGGACAAGCTCGGCAACGGCGGCAAGGGCATAGCCTGGGACACCAGGACCGAGGTCGCCCAGTTGGCCGAGCTCAACGGCGTGGACGCCGCGGGCCGCGCCCGCATCGTCAGCGACATCGACGCCTGCGAGGTCATCCTGCAGCTGGCGCCCGAGACCAACGGCCATGTCGCCGTGAAGGCCTGGGATGCGCTGTCCAAGTTCACCGGCCGCGACCACGAGCACCTGGCCCTGCACCGCGAGGACGAGAAGATCCGCTACCGCGACGTGCAGGCCCAGCCGCGCAAGATCATCAGCTCGCCGACCTGGAGCGGCCTGGAGAGCGAGAAGGTCTCCTACAACGCCGGCTACACCAATGTGCATGAACTGATCCCATGGCGCACGCTGACCGGCCGCCAGCAGTTCTACCAGGACCACCCGTGGATGCGCGCCTTCGGCGAAGGCTTCACGAGCTACCGCCCGCCGGTGGACCTGAAGGCCACGGGCGGCATCGAGGGCATCAAGCCCAACGGCAACCCGGAGATCGTGCTGAACTTCATCACGCCGCACCAGAAATGGGGCATCCACAGCACCTACAGCGACAACCTGCTGATGCTGACGCTCAACCGCGGCGGCCCGGTCATCTGGCTCAGCGAGGACGACGCAAAAAGGGCCGGCATCGCCGACAACGACTGGGTGGAGCTCTTCAACCTGAACGGCGCCATCGCGGCCCGCGCGGTGGTCAGCCAGCGCGTGAACCCCGGCATGACGCTGATGTACCACGCGCAGGAAAAGATCATCAACACGCCCGGCAGCGAGATCACCGGCGTGCGCGGCGGCATCCACAACTCGGTGACGCGCATCGTCACCAAGCCCACCCACATGATCGGCGGCTACGCGCAGTACAGCTACGGCTTCAACTACTACGGAACCATCGGCACCAACCGCGACGAGTTCGTCGTGATCCGCAAGATGAACAAGGTGGACTGGCTCGACACCCCGCGTGACGACCACCTCGCCGCGGCCTACCAGTCGCAAGGCGAAAACCCCTGAACACGCGAGGAGCAATCAAATGAAGATTCGCGCACAGATCGGCATGGTGCTGAACCTGGACAAGTGCATCGGCTGCCACACCTGTTCGGTCACCTGCAAGAACGTCTGGACCAGCCGTCCCGGCGTCGAGTACGCCTGGTTCAACAACGTCGAGACCAAGCCCGGCATCGGCTATCCCAAGGAGTGGGAGAACCAGGACAAATGGAACGGCGGCTGGGTCCGCAAGGCCGACGGCAAGCTGGAGCCGCGCCAGGGCGGCAAGTGGAAGCTCTTGATGAAGATCTTCGCCAACCCCAACCTGCCGGAGATCGACGACTACTACGAGCCCTTCACCTTCGACTACGACCACCTGCAGTCGGCCCCCGAGATGAAGCATGCGCCGACGGCCCGCCCGCGCAGCCTCATCACCGGCCAGCGCATGGAGAAGATCGAGTGGGGCCCGAACTGGGAGGAGATCCTCGGCGGCGAGTTCAGCAAGCGCTCCAAGGACAAGAACTTCGACGACGTGCAGAAGGAGATGTACGGCAAGTTCGAGAACACCTTCATGATGTACCTGCCCAGGCTGTGCGAGCACTGCCTGAACCCCGCCTGCGTCGCGAGCTGCCCCTCGGGCTCGATCTACAAGCGCGAGGAAGACGGCATCGTGCTGATCGACCAGGACAAGTGCCGCGGCTGGCGCATGTGCGTGTCGGGCTGCCCCTACAAGAAGATCTACTACAACTGGAAGAGCGGCAAGGCCGAGAAGTGCATCTTCTGCTACCCGCGCATCGAAGCGGGCCAGCCGACGGTCTGCTCCGAGACCTGCGTGGGCCGCATCCGCTACCTCGGCGTGCTGCTCTACGACGCCGACCGCATCGCCGAGGTCGCCGCCACGCCCAACGACAAGGACCTCTACCAGGCCCAGCTCGGCATCTTCCTGGACCCCCACGACCCCGAGGTCATCGCCCAGGCGCGCCGCGACGGCATCCCCGACAACTGGCTGGAGGCCGCGAAGAACAGCCCCGTCTACAAGATGGCCGTGGACTGGAAGGTGGCCCTGCCGCTGCACCCCGAGTACCGCACGCTGCCCATGGTCTGGTATGTGCCGCCGCTGTCACCCATCAGCGCCGCGGCCAACGCCGGCCAGGTCGGCATCAACGGCGAGATCCCCGACGTGCGCCAGCTGCGCATCCCGGTGCAATACCTGGCCAACCTGCTGACGGCCGGCGACGTCTGGCCCGTGGAGCGCGCGCTGGAGCGCATGCTGGCCATGCGCGCCTACCAGCGCAGCCTGCATGTCGACGGCGTCGAGAACCGCGCCGTGCTCGACCAGGTCGGCCTGCTGCCGAGCGAGGTGGCCGAGATGTACCGCGTGATGGCCATCGCCAACTACGAGGACCGCTTCGTCATCCCGACGACCCACCGCGAATACGCCGAGAACGCCTTCAATGTGCGCGGCGGCTGCGGCTTCAGCTTCGGCAACGGCTGCTCCGAGGGCGTCACCGAGACCAGCCTGTTCGGCTCGGAGAAGAAGCGCACCATCCCCATCAAGGCAACGGTCTGAGGAGGCGAGCCATGTTCAACACGCCCACCCCCGCCCCCTACAGCCTGCGCGTGCTCGCCGCGCTGCTGCGCTACCCCGATGCCGCCTTCCGCGCCGCCGTGCCCGAGATGCAGCAGGCGCTGAAGCGCGAGGCCGCGCTTCCCGCGGCCCGCATCGACGAGCTCTGCGCGCTGCTGCAGCGCCTGCAGCAGGCCGATGCCTTCGCGGTCGAGGCCGACTTCGTCGACCTCTTCGACCGCGGCCGCGGCACGGCCCTGCACCTGTTCGAGCACATCCACGGCGACTCGCGCGACCGCGGCCCGGCCATGGTCGACCTGCAGCAGACCTATGAGCGCGCCGGCCTCTACCTGGCGCCCGGCGAACTGCCCGACCACCTCGCCGTCGTGCTGGAGTTCGCCAGCACCCAGCCCGCCCGCGAGGCGCGCAGCTTCCTCGGCGAGACGGCCCACATCGCCCGCGCCATCTTCAGCGCGCTGCAGCGCCGCCAGAGCCCCTACGCCAGTGTGCTGGCCGCCGTGCTCGAACTGGCCGGCGAACGCGCCGAGCCGGTCGACATTGCGCCCGAGCCCGGGCTCGACGAGGCCTGGGCCGAGCCCGAGGCCTTCGGTGGCTGCTCCAGCGCCGGCCAGTCCCGCCCCGAGCAGCCGCAACCCATCCACATCGTGCGCAAGCAAAGCGCCCACCAGCCGGGAGCCCAGGCATGAACGCCCTGCATAACTTCCTGTTCGTCGTCTACCCCTACATCTGCCTGGCTGTCTTCCTGATGGGCAGCCTGGCCCGCTTCGACCGCGACCAGTACACCTGGAAGAGCGACAGCTCGCAGATGCTGCGCGGGCGCGGCATGAAATGGGCCAGCAACCTCTTCCATGCCGGCATCCTGTTCCTGATGGTGGGCCACACGGTCGGCATGCTGACGCCGCACGCGCTGTACGAGCACTTCATCAGCGCTTCAACTAAGCAGATGCTGGCCATCGTCGCCGGCGGCGTGGCCGGGACGTTCTGCTTCATCGGCCTGAGCATGCTGATCTGGCGCCGCATGACCGACCCGCGCATCCGCCTGACCAGCCACCGCACCGACCTGGCCATCCTGTGGATCCTGTGGGCGCAGCTCAGCCTGGGCCTGATCACGCTGCCCTTCTCGCTGTCGCATGCCGACGGCTCGGTCATGCTGGTGCTGTCCGACTGGGCGCAGCGCATCGTCAGCTTCAACCCCGACGCGAGCGGCCTCGTGCACCTGGCCTGGCCCTACAAGGTCCACATGGTGCTGGGCATGACCATCTTCCTGCTCTTCCCTTTCAGCCGCCTCGTGCACGTCTGGAGCGGGCTGGCGTCGGTGTTCTACGTCTTCAGGCCCTACCAGGTCGTGCGCTCGCGCCGCCTGAATCTCCCGAAGTGACCCCACCCCCTACCGGCTTCGCCGGCCCCCTCAAGGGGGCGCCGCTGGCGGCCCGGCAAAGCCGGTTCCGCGGCGGCCGCGCGGTCGGTACGTGCAACGCGTAAGGAGATGCCCAATGGCTGCATCCGTGAATGATGTTTTGATCGCCACCGCCGACGAGGCGCTGGACGATGAGGCGCTGCGCCAGCGCGCCTGCACCGAGTTGCTGCGCCAGCGCGCCATCGGCCTTGGCCTGCTGGCCGAGGACGACCCCGTGCCGCGCGAAGGCGCCGTCAGCGAGGCGGCCAGCGAAGCCATCGAGGCGCTGCTCCTGCAGGAGCTGGCCGGCCCCGAGCCCGACGAGGCCGCCTGCCGCCGCCACTACGAGGCGCATGCGCGCCAGTTCGCGCGGGGCGAGCGCGTGCAGGTGCGCCACATCCTGTTCGCCGTCACGCCCGGCGTGGACGTGGACCGGCTGCGCCAGCATGCCGAGGGCCACTTGATCGCGCTGCGCGCCAGCGAGACGGCGGCCTTCACCGAGGCCGCCCAATCCCTGTCCAACTGCCCGAGCGGCGCCGACGGCGGCCGCCTGGGCTGGCTGAGGACGGAAGACTGCGCGCCCGAGTTCGCCAAGGAGCTGTTCGGCCGCAGCGAGATCGGCGTGCTGCCGCAACTGCTGCACAGCCGCTTCGGCCTGCACATCGCCGCCATCGACGCGCGCGAACCCGGCCGGCTGCCGCCCTTCGAGCAGGTGCGCGAGGCCGTGGCCCAGCAGATGCGCCAGCAGCACCAGATCAGCGCGTTGCGCCAGTATCTGCAGACGCTGGCCGGCGATGCGCGGCTGCAGGGCGTCGAACTCCAGCAGGCCACGTCGCCCCTCGTCCAGTAGTGGCCCAGGCCATGCCGGCACCGGCCCCCACCGCTTCGGCGACGGCGACGACGCCAGCGGCGTGCCGCTGTCTTGAACTGGTTCAAGGCGCGACGGGGCCGCCAGCCCTAGGCTGACGACCCATGAACAACGCCCTCCACGACCTCCGCCCGCTCGCGCCCGCGCAGCGCCACCAGCTCGCCTTCCAGTGCTTCGACGCGCTCGCCGACGGCGAGGCCTTCGAGCTGGTCAACGACCACGAGCCGCGCGGCCTGCTGATGCAGTTCCACGCCTACCGCCCGCAGGCCTTCAACTGGCAGGTGGTGCAGGCCGACCCGGGCTACTGGCGCATCCGCATCGGCCGCGCCGCACCCGGCGAGGCTTCGGCGCCGATGCCGCAAGGCGGCTGCGGCTGCGGCGGTGGTGGCGGCTGCTCCTGAAACAGCGCCCCTCGTCCGGCCCCGCCCCGCTGTACGCGGGCGTTCCCAGCCGGTCCCCCGAGGGGACGGCGATGCTCGCGGCATCGAGCCGCGAGCACATCGCCAGCGCGGGCCGGCTTGGGAGCGGCCCGGCGCTCGGCCCGCAAAGCCCAGAACTGCAAGACCTCTGAGATGTCCGCTGACTCCTCCCCGTCGCCGCGCAAGCCCGATCTCGTCTGCCCCGCCGGCTCGCTGCGCGCGTTGCAGCTCGCCATCGAGGCCGGTGCCGACGCCGTCTACCTCGGCCTGAAGGACGCGACCAATGCGCGCAACTTCGCCGGCCTGAACTTCGACGCCGCCCAGGTGCGCGAAGGCGTCGCGCTGGCCCATCGCAAGGGCCGCAAGGTGCTGATGGCGCTGAACACCTTCGCCGATGCGCGAGACGCCACGCCCTGGCAGCGCGCCGTCGACCATGCCGCCGAGCTCGGCGCCGATGCCCTCATCGTGGCCGACAGCGCCGTGCTGGCCGATGCGCACCGCCGCCACCCGCAGCTGCGCCTGCACCTGTCCGTGCAGGCTTCGGCGACGAACTGGGAGGCCATAGCGTTCTACCGCGAGCGTTACGGCATCGAGCGTGCCGTGCTGCCGCGCGTGCTGACGCTGCAGCAGGTGCAGCAGTTGATGAAGCACTGCCCCGTGCCGGTCGAGGTGTTCGGCTTTGGCAGCCTGTGCGTGATGGTGGAGGGACGCTGCGCGCTGTCCAGCTATGCCACGGGCCAGTCGCCCAACACAGCCGGCGTCTGCTCGCCGCCCGCCGCCGTGCGCTGGGACGAGGCCGCCGATGGCGTGCGCGCCCGCCTGGGTGGCGTGCTGATCGACCACTACCGCCCCGGCGAACCGCGCGGCTACCCGACGCTGTGCAAGGGCCGCTTCGAGGTCGGCGCGCTGGCGCGCGACTATGCGCTGGAGGAACCCACCAGCCTCAACACGCTGGCCCTGCTGCCGCAGCTGATCGCCGCCGGCGTGGACGCCATCAAGATCGAGGGCCGCCAGCGCAGCCCCGCCTATGTGGCCGAGGTCACCAAGGTCTGGCGCAGCGCCATCGACAGCGCCTGGGCCGCCCACGAGGGCCGCGGCCGCTACAGCGTGCAGCCGGCCTGGGACGGCCAACTGGCGCGCTGGGCCGAGGGCCAGCAGCACACCCTGGGGGCTTACGACAGACCTTGGAGATAAGACCCCCCCCGAGGCGCTGCGCGCCTCCCCCCAGGGGGCGCCGCCAGTGGCCCGGCAGAGCCGGTTCCACGGCGGCCGCTTGATGGAGCGCCCCGGCTTGCGCCGGGCGCATGAACTCCCAAGGAGAAAATCGATGATGGGTCTTTCTGTCGGCCCTTTGCTGTACTGGTGGCCGCGCGAGGCGCTGCTGAACTTCTATGCCGAGATGGCCGATGCGCCGGTGCGCAGCATCGTGCTCGGCGAGCTGGTCTGCTCGCGGCGCAACGAGATCAGGTTCGAGGACTGGCTGGCCATCGCCCGCGAGCTGCGTGCCGCCGGCAAGGAGGTGCGGCTGGCGACCATGGCCCTCGTCATGAGCGAGGCCGAGCTGCGCACGCTGCGCCGCATCTGCGAGCAGGACGAGTTCCCCGTCGAGGCCGGCGACGCGGCAGCGCTGCAGCTGCTGTCGCGCCTGGGCCGCCGGCCGCTGACGCTGGGCCCGCATCTCAACATCTACAACGCCGCGGCGCTGGCCGAGCACGCGGCGCTGGGCGCCGACCGCTGGGTCGCGCCGGTCGAGCTGTCGCTGGACGCGCTGGGGCGCATCAACCCGCAGGCCTCGGCCATCGCGACCGAGGCCTGGGGCTTCGGCCGCCTGCCGCTGGCCTTCTCGGCGCGCTGCTTCACGGCCCGCCACCACCGGCTGCAGAAGGACGACTGCCAGTTCCGCTGCCGCGACGATGCCGACGGCCTGCTGCTGAAGACCGGGGAGGGCGAGGACTTCCTCGCGCTCAACGGCATCCAGACGCAGAGCGCCGCCCTGCAATGCCTGCTGGGCCAGGGCGAGGCGCTGCGCGAGGCCGGCGTGAGCCTGCTGCGGCTGTCGCCTTGCGGCGCGCATTTCGGGCGTGTCGTCGAACTGTTCGACGCGGTGTTCGCGCGCGGCGCCGATGCCGGCGAGGCGTTGGCCGAGCTGCGCGCGCTCCCCTTGCCCGGCCGTCTCGTGGACGGCTTCGCGCGCCGCCAGCCCGGCCTTGCGGAGGTCGCATGAGCACACTGCCAAGCCTTCCGCCGCAGTGGCGCGAGCGCGTCGCCCGCCTGCCCAGCCGCCCGCCGTCCACGCTGCTGGCCCTGGCGCTGGACCGCCTGCTGCTGCCGCGCCTGGACGCGTCGCAGCGCCAGGCCCTGCAGGGCCGGACGGTCGAGATCGAGCTGCAGGAACTCGGCGCCCGCGTGCGCCTGGCGCTGGGCGAAGGCGGCTTTCGCGCCGCCGGCGAGGGCGGCAAGCCGCATCTGCGCCTGCGCGCCCGCGCCGATGCGCTGTGGCGGCTGCTGCGCGGCCAGGACGATGCCGACCGGCTGTTCTTCGACGGCGCCCTCGTCATGGAGGGCGACACCGAATACGGCCTGATCCTGAAGAACACGCTGGACGCCATCGGGCCGCTGTGGGTTTCTTGACCTGGTTCAAGGACGCTGCCGCCCGCGCTGACCACACTCGGCGCCGCTAGATGTAGTGCCGCTGTGGCGCTGCAAACACCATAGGTAGCGCATGAGCCTCTATCCCCAGCAGGTGCTGAAACGCGATGGCCGCCTCCAGGCCTTCGACGCGGGCAAGATCGTCCAAGCCCTGGCCGCCGCCGGCCGCGCCAGTGCGGAGTTCGGCGAGGACGAGGCCCGCTGGCTGACCGAGAACGGCGTGCTGCCCGAGCTGGTCGCGCGCACGCTGCCCGGCATCGAGCAGATCCAGGACGCCGTCGAGGCGACGCTGTTCGGCGCCGGCTGGCGCCGCACGCTGCGCGCCTACACCGTCTACCGCGAGCAGCACCGCCGCCTGCGCGACGCGCGCCAGACGCTGGTGGACGTGCAGGCCACGATGGACGAATACCTGCAGCAGCGCGACTGGCGCATCAACGCCAATGCCAACCAGGGCTGGAGCCTGGGCGGGCTGATCCTGAACGTGTCGGGCAAGGTCGTCGCCAACTACTGGCTGGACCATGTCTACCCGCCCGAGGTCGGCGACGCCCACCGCGAGGCCGACCTCCACATCCACGACCTCGACATGCTCAGCGGCTACTGCGCCGGCTGGAGCCTGCGCACGCTGCTGCACGAAGGGCTGAACGGCGTGCCGGGCAAGGTCGAGGCCGGGCCGCCCAGGCACCTGTCCAGCGCCGTCGGCCAGATCGTCAACTTCCTCGGCACGCTGCAGAACGAATGGGCCGGCGCCCAGGCCTTCTCCAGCTTCGACACCTATCTGGCGCCCTATGTCCGCAAGGACGGCCTCGGCTACGCGCAGGTGCGCCAATGCCTGCAGGAGCTGATCTACAACCTCAACGTGCCGTCGCGCTGGGGCACGCAGACGCCCTTCACCAACCTGACCTTCGACTGGACCTGCCCGGCCGACCTCGCCGAGCAGGTGCCCGTCATCGCCGGCGAGGAACAGCCCTTCTGCTACGGCGAGCTGCAGGCCGAGATGGACCTCATCAACCGCGCCTACATCGATGTGATGACGGCCGGCGACGCCAAGGGCCGCGTCTTCACCTTCCCCATCCCGACCTACAACATCACCAAGGATTTCGACTGGGCCCACCCCAACGCCGAGGCGCTGTTCGAGATGACGGCGCGCTACGGCCTGCCCTATTTCCAAAACTTCCTGAACTCCGACCTGGAGCCGCAGATGGTGCGCTCCATGTGCTGCCGCCTGCAGCTGGACCTGCGCGAGCTGCTCAAGCGCGGCAACGGCCTGTTCGGCTCGGCCGAGCAGACCGGCTCGGTCGGCGTCGTCACGGTCAACTGCGCGCGCCTGGGCTATCTGCATGCCGGCGACGAGGCCGGGCTGCTGTCGCGGCTGGACACGCTGCTCGAACTCGGCCGCGACAGCCTGGAGCTCAAGCGCAAGCTGATCCAGCGCCTCATCGACCAGGGCCTCTTCCCCTACACGCGGCGCTATCTGCGCACGCTGCGCAACCACTTCTCGACGCTGGGCGTGAACGGCATCAACGAGTTGGTGCGCAACTTCACGCGCGGCGCGCACGACATCACCGCGCCGGAGGGCCATGCGCTGGCCGTGCGCCTGCTGGACCATGTGCGCGCGCGCATGGTCGAGTTCCAGGAGCAGACCGGCCACCTCTACAACCTCGAGGCCACGCCGGCCGAGGGCACGACCTACCGCTTCGCCAAGGAAGACCGACGCCGCTGGCCCGCCATCCTGCAGGCCGGCAGCGACGCCAACCCCTACTACACGAACAGCTCGCAGCTGCCGGTCGGCTTCACCGACGACCCCTTCGAGGCGCTGGAGCGCCAGGAGGAGCTGCAGCGCAAATACACCGGCGGCACGGTGCTGCACCTCTATATGAGCGAACGCATCAGCTCCGCCGCCGCCTGCCGCGAGCTGGTCAGGCGCGCGCTCAGCCACCACCGCCTGCCCTATGTCACCGTGACGCCGACCTTCTCGATCTGCCCGACTCACGGCTATCTGAGCGGCCATCACGAGTTCTGCCCCAAGTGCGACGAGGAACGCCTCGCCCGCAAGCAGCGCGAATCCCAACCCCAACCCGCCTGAAGGAGACCCAATGAACGCTGTCATCGAAACCCAGGAACAGGCCATCACGCTGTGCGAAGAGGAACGCCAGCGTTGCGAGGTCTGGACCCGCGTGATGGGCTATCACCGCCCTGTGGCCAGTTTCAATATTGGCAAGCAGGGCGAGTTTGCCGAGCGCGTGCATTTTGAGGAGACCCCTCGCCCATGCGCGCCCCGCTGAACGCGGGCGAGCCTGGCCGGTCCCCCGCGGGGACGGCGATGCTTGCGGCATCGAGCCGCAAGCACATCGCCCAAGCGGGCCGGCTTGGGAGCGGCCCGGCGCTCGGCCCGAGTGAAGCGCTGAGCGGCGCCCTGGCCGTCGCCGGCCTGCAGCCTTTCAGCAGCGTCGACTTCCCCGGCCGCCTGGCCGCGGTCGTCTTCCTGCAGGGCTGCCCCTGGCGCTGCGGCTACTGCCACAACCCCGGCCTGCAGGCCCGCGGCCCCGGCCGCGGCGCGCGCTGGCCGGCGCTGCGCGACTGGCTGGAGCAGCGCGTGGGCCGGCTGGACGGCGTCGTCTTCAGTGGCGGCGAGCCGACGCTGGACCCGGCCCTGCCGGCCGCCATCGACGAGCTGCGCGGCCTCGGCTATGCCGTGGGCCTGCACACCGCCGGCCTCGCGCCGCGGCGCCTGGTCGCGCTGCTGCCGCGGCTCGAATGGGTGGGGCTGGACATCAAGGCCGCGCCCGGCGACGCGGCGCTGCACGACCGCATCACGGGCCGGCGCGGCAGCCAGCGCGCGGTGCGCGAATCGCTGGCCCTGCTGCAGGCCAGTGGCGTGGACTTCGAGTGCCGCAGCACCTTGCATCCGCAATGGTTCGGCGATGCCGACCTGCTGCGCCTCGTGCGCGAGCTGGCCGACGTGCCTCGCCATGTGCTGCAGCTCGCGCGGCTGCCGGATGCTTCGGGCGCCTTGCGCGCCCCGATTGGCTGGCCCTCGCAGGCCCTGCTGGCCGAGGCGCGGGAGATCAGGCCCGACCTGCTGTTGAGGGGTTGAGCAGCGCGCGGCAATGCGCGAGCAGGGCCTCGGCCTGGGCCGGGTCGAAGTCGCCGTGCTGGACCTTGCGCACGCCCTGCTCGTGCAGGCGCAGCTCGGTGCTGGCCGTCACGCCCACGCGGGCCAGGCAGGCGCGCGCGCAGGCCAGCGGGCAGCCGTCGATGGCCAGGATGGGCCGGCCGCTCTCGGCCGCGCGCTGGGCCGTGCGCACCAGCGCCTTCACGCCACCGCCCACGCCGGCGATGCAGGACATCTCGGCGTCGCCACCCCGATCCAGCCTCACGGCCAGGTGGTTGGCCAGCTGGGCCGCGCTGGAGCAGCCGGAGCAGGCGTAGACCAGCGGCAGTTCGCTCGGCATGTCGTTCTATCCGTGAAACCGCGTATTCGGGCCGAGCGCCGGGCCGCTCCCAAGCCGGCCCGTCTGGCGATGTGCTTGCGGCTCAATGCCGCAAGCATCGCCATCCCCGCGGGGGATCGACCAGACTCGCTCGCGTTCAGCGACGCGAGCATGGGCGAGGGGCTGGTTCACCCGATGAAGACCGCCTCGCCTGCCGGATTGAAGGGCAGCAGCCCGCCGAATTCGCCGGCCTCGACGCGCTTGACCAGCAGATCCAGCATGCGCTGGATCTCGCTCGCGGTGGTGCGGCCGGCCAGCGCGGCGGTGAACAGCAGCTGCCAGGCCGGGCCGGCCTCGCGGGCCTCGGCGGACAGGGCCGCGAAGTCGGCCAGTTCGGCCGGGTCCTTGTCCACGCACATCAGCGGGCGCAGCACGCCGCCCGAACCCGCTGCATGGGCGGCGCGCTGCTCGGGCGTCGCGTCGGCCTCGCACTCGGCCGTGGTGAAGACCATCAGCAGCCGTTGCGGCTCGCGCTGCGCGCGGGCCATGGCCAGCAGGTCGTCGAAGTGTTCGATGTTCATGGCCCCAGTCTGAGCCGATGCGGCCCGGCGTGGCGCCTCCGACGGAGGAGGGCGGGGTCCGCCGGAAGAACTAGGCGCCACGGGCCCGGCTCCTGCCACGGCGGGATGGGCTGGCGCCGGGCGGCGCCAAAGAATCGGCGCATGGAACCCGTGCACTGGATGAGCGCCGACGGCGCGCTGCTTGACCGCCGCCAGCGCCCCTGGCGCGACCTGCGCATCTCGCTGACCGACCGCTGCAACTTCCGCTGCGGCTACTGCATGCCGCGCAGCCGCTTCGGCCCCGGCCACCGCTTCCAGCCCCAGGCCCAGTTGCTGAACTTCGAGGAGATCGCCCAGGTCGCCCGCGAGGCCCTGGCCCTGGGCGTGCGCACGCTGCGCCTGACCGGCGGCGAGCCGCTGCTGCGCCGCGACCTGCCGCAGCTGGTCCGCCAGTTGGCCGCGCTGCGCACGCTGGACGGCACGCCGCCCGACCTCGCGCTGACGACCAATGGCAGCCTGCTCGCGGGCCAGGCGCGCGAACTGCGCGACGCTGGCCTGGGCCGGCTCACGGTCAGCCTGGACGCGCTCGACGACGCCGTGTTCCGGCGCATGAACGACGTCGGCTTCCCGGTCTCCGAGGTGCTGCGCGGGCTGGAGGCGGCCTGCAGCGCCGGCTTCGAGCGCATCAAGGTCAATATGGTCGTGCGCCGTGGCGTCAACGACGGCGAGGCGCTGCCGCTGGCCGCGCACTTCAGGGGCAGCGGCATGGTGCTGCGCTTCATCGAATTCATGGACGCTGGCCGCCACAACGGCTGGAAGCTCGACGAGGTGCTGCCCAGCGACGAACTGCGCGCGCGCATCGCCGCGCGCTGGCCGCTGCAGCCGCTGCCGGCCACGCGCGGCGGCGAGACGGCGCAGCGCTGGTGCTATGCCGACGGCGCGGGCGAGATCGGCTTCATCAGCAGCGTCAGCCGCGCCTTCTGCGGCGACTGCACGCGCGCGCGGCTGACGGCCGACGGCCGCCTCTTCACCTGCCTGTTCGCGGCCCAGGGCCACGACCTGCGCCCGCTGCTGCGCGGCGCCCAGGGCGGCGAGGCCCAGCTGCGCGAGCAGCTCGCGGCGATCTGGGCCCGGCGCACCGATGCCTATTCCGAGCAGCGCGAGCAGCTGCGGCCGCTGCGGCCCGAGCGTGCCGACATGCATGTGCTGGGCGGCTAAGAGCTTGAGAGTTTTTCGGCCATGCCCGCCTTGCACGCCAAAACGCCCCCGCTCGTCGTTGCAAATGCTCGCCATAGCCGAGCTATGGCTGTGCTTTGCGCCTAGATCGGGGGCGTTTTGACGCGCCTTTCGGACACGGCCGAAAAGCTCTCAAGCTCTGAGAACTGGAGCCCGCGGCGCCTGCTCGGCGCGCCGCACCGGCTGGGCTTTGCCGTCGGCGCCGCGCTGATGGGCCTGCTGGCGCTGTGGTGGCTGGCCGTGCTCGCGGCCATGGCGCTGGGGCTGGACCCGGGCTGGGCCGTGCCGCCCGCGCCGGCCCATGGCCTGCTGTTCACGCTGGGCTTCATGCCGGCCTTCATGGCGGGCTTTTTGTTCACCGCGGGGCCGCGCTGGCTGGCCCTGCCGGCCGTGGCGGCGCGCACGCTGCTGGCGCCGCTGCTGCAGTTCGGCGCCGGCTGGGCGACCGTGCTGGCCGGCGTGCATGCGGCGGCGCTGCTGGCGGCCCTGGGCATGGCGCTTGTTGCGGTCGGCTGGCTGCGGCTGCTCCTGCGCTTCGCGGCCCTGCTGCGCGCCAGCCGGGCGCCGGACCGCCTGCACGCCCGCTGGCTGCTGGCGGCCGGCGCGATCGGCGTGGCCGCGATGCTGCTGGCCTGCCGCGCGCTGGCCCGGGGCGATGTGCCGCAGCTGCGCGCCGCGGCGCAGCTGGGCCTGTGGGCCTTCGTGCTGCCCGTCTTCACCGTGGCCTGGCACCGCATGATCCCGCTGTTCGCCGCCACGGCGCTGCCGCGGCTCGAAGCCCTGGGCGAGCGCGCGCAGCTGCTGTTGCTGCTTGCCGGCCCGGCCCTGATGGGCCTGGCCCGGGTGCCCGGGCTGCCCCGCTGGCCGCTGGCCGCGCTGCTGGCCCTGGCCGCGCTCGCGCTGCTGGCATTGGCGCTGCGCTGGCGGCCGCCTGCCGGCGACGCGGGGCGGCTGCTGCGCATGCTGCGCGGCGGCTTCGGCTGGCTGGGCGTGGCGCTGGCGCTGCAGGCGCTCTCGCTGGGGCTGCAGGCCGTGGGGCGGGCGGGCCTGGGGACGGCGCCTCTGCATGCGCTGACGCTGGGCTATCTGGGCTGCACGCTGGTCGCGATGGCCACGCGCGTGGCCGCGGCGCACAGCGGCCGGCCGCTGGCCATCGACCGCGCCGGCTGGCGCCTCTACCGCCTGCTGCAGCTCGGCGTGCTGCTGCGCCTGGCGGCCGCGCCGGGCCTGGGCGGCGGTGCCGCGCTGCTGGCGGCGGCCGCGGCCTGGGCCGGCGTGGCCACGGCCTGGGCCTGGCGCCAGGGCCGGTGGCTGGGATTGCCGCGCGCCGACGGCCGGGCGGGCTGAAGCCATGGATGTCCAACTGGCCCAGCACTGGCTGCAAAGGCTGCCGCTGTTCAGCGAGGTCGGCCCGGAATCGCTACAGCCGCTGGCCGCGGCCGCGCGGCTGCAGGCGCTGCCCAAGGGCGCGTTCGCGCTGCGCGCCGGCGATGCCTGCGGGGCCTTCTTCGTGAACCTCGGCCCGCCGGTGAAGCTCTTCGTGCTGGCGGCCAATGGCAACGAGAAGGTCGTCGAGCTGGTCGCCGCGGGCCAGAGCTTCGCCGAAGCGCTGATGTTCCTCGGCCGGCCCAGCCCGGTGCATGCGCAGGCCCTGGGCGACACCCAGCTGCTGGTGCTGCCGCGCGAGGCCGTGCTCGAAGCGATGGCGGCCGACCAGCGCCTGGCGCTGCGCATGCTGGCCGGCCTGAGCCGGCGCCTGCACGGCCTGGTGGCCGACGTGCAGGCCTATGCGCTGCAGTCCGGCGTGCAGCGCGTCATCGGCTATCTGCTGCGCGACGCGGCCGGCCCGGGCGCCTGCGCCGTCGAGCTGCCGGTCAGCAAGGCCACGCTGGCCTCGCGGCTGTCGCTGACGCCGGAGTATTTCTCGCGCGTGCTGCGCGAGCTGGAGGAGGGCGGCCTCATCGCCGTGGAGGGGCGCCGCATCCGCATCGCGTCGGTCGAGCGGCTGGCGGCCTACCCGCACGACTGAGGGGTCAGCTCGCCACGACCTCGGTGCGGAACAGCAGGGCCTGGTCGCGCGGCTGGTCGATCTGCAGGCGGGCGCAGTGGTCGGGCGCGGGCAGGCCGGCCTCGGCGACGAGTTCGCGCAGCAGGTCCGGCGCCAGCTGCGGCGCGGCGCGCAGCACCAGGCTCAGCCGCCAGGGCCAGGCCGGCGACGCGGGCGCGCCGACGAGGCGGTCCACATTGCTGTGCGCCTGCAGGCCGGCGAGGCTGGCGGCCGGCGGCTCGGCGTGCCGCCACAGCGCCAGCAGGCCGGGCTGGGGCACGCGCGTCGGCGCCGGCTTCAGGGCCAGGCCGGCCAGCTGGTGGCCGCGCCGCCAGGACTGCAGCTTGGCCAGCAGCCGGTGCTCGCTGCAGCCGAGTTCGCGCGAGCATTCGGCAAAGGGCCGCGAGCACAGCAGCAGGCCTTCCTCGAGGCGCTCCGCGAGGCGCGGGTCGTCGCAGGGCAGGCTGGTTTCGGGTGGTGGCGCCGTCAGCCGCAGCCGGGCCACGGGCGCGGCCGGCAGGCGCTGCAGCTGGCGGGCCAGCGCGGCGTCGTCCAGCGCCTCGATCTCGGCCCACAGCAGGGGCATGCCGGCCTGGGGCTCGCAGCGCTCGACGCGGAAGCAGCCGGGCAGGGCCGCCAGCGCCGCGGCGCCGGCCGCGGGCTCGAAGGCGAAGCGCCAGCGCTCGCGGCGCAGCCCGTCGCCCCAGCAGGGCTGGATGGCCTGCAGCGTGCCGTTGCGGTGCAGCTCCTGGCAGACGCCGAGCAGCTCGCGCGGCGTCGCACCGCTGCGCGCCGCCATCTGCCGGAACGGCGACGCGTGCAGCGGGAAGCTCTGCTGCCAGCCCTGCAGCAGGGTCTGGCGCAGGCTGGCGCAGCAGCTGGCATGAGGCGACGAGTAGGGCATGGTGAGCCCGAATACTCGGTGCGGCGATCGAAACCGTCCTTGATCTGCTTCAAGGTTGATCGCCGTGCCAGCGCGCCGCCGCGCGGCGCACGACCTCGGGCAGCAGGCGATCCTGGCTCTCGATGCCGCGCAGCCAGGCGGCGTCGTTGCCGCTGCCGTTGATCTCGCGGCGCAGGGCCTGCAGCGCGGCCTCGGCGCGCAGGTCGCCGGCATGGCTGTCCAGCCGCGCGAGCACGGCGCTGAGGTCGTCGCGCAGCACGCGGTGCTCGCCGGTCTCGGGGTCGACGAAGGTGCCGTCCAGCCCGAAGCGGCAGGCCTGGAAGCGGTTGAAGGTGTAGGGCAGGTAGTCGTCCTCGCTGAGCTTGAACGGCTTCTCCACCGTCAGCCAGCGCGCCAGGCACTGGATGAAGCCGGCCAGGGCCGCGGCCTTCTCGATGGTCAGCGGCGTGTCCAGCACGCGGACCTCGATGGTGCCGAACTCGGGCTTGGGGCGGATGTCCCAGTAGAAGTCCTTCATGCCCGAGACGACGCCGGTGCGCGTCATCTTCGTGAAGAAGGCGCCGAAGTCGTCCCAGGTCTGCACGAAGGGCGCGCGGCCCGACAGCGGGAAGGCGAACACCGAGTTCAGCCGCGCCGAGTCGAAGCCCGTGTCCTCGCCCTGCACGAAGGGCGACGACGCGGCGAGCGCGATCAGATGCGGGATGAAGCGGCTCATGCCGTGCAGCAGCACCAGGGCCGCGTCGGCGCCGGGGCAGCCGATGTGCACATGCTGGCCGAACACCGTGAACTGCTTGGACAGATAGCCGTACAGCGACGACAGCTCGTGGAAGCGCGGCGTCTCGAAGATGCGCCGGCGCGTCCAGTGCTGGAAGGGGTGGGTGCCGCCGCCGCACAGGCTCACGTCCAGCGCTTGAGCGCAGTCCACCAGCGCGTCGCGGATCTGGCCCAGCTCCGACAGCGCCTGGCCGTAGCCCGCGCAGACGCCGGTGGACAGCTCGATCATGCTGCTGGTGATCTCGGGCTTCACGTCGCCGGGGATGCTGCGCTTTTGCATCAGCCGCAGCAGGTCGCCCGAGACGGGCGCGAGGTCGTAGTCGTCGTTGTTGACGATCTGCAGCTCCAGCTCGACGCCCAGCGTCAGCGGCTGCGATGGCGCGAAGCTCCCGAGGCTCATCGGCGGCCCTCCTTGTGGTGCGGGGCGGCCTGTGCCGCGGGCGGCAGCTCGCCGGCCAGGCGCAGCGCCAGCTGCACGGCGATGGGGCCGGCCAGCTCCAGCACGGCGATGCTGGTCAGGATGATGGGCACGACGCCCGCCGCCAGGCTGGGCTCGGCGCGCAGCAGCTCGCTGAGCATGACCAGGGCCGTGGCCGACAGCGGCGTCATCGTGATCGACAGCGCCAGGCCCTGGCGCCAGCTGGCCTTGGCCCAGGACGCCAGCGCGACGATGGCGACGGTCTTGGCGACGAAGCGCGCCGCCATCAGGGCCAGCGCCGCGAAGCCGCCGGCGAACAGGATCTGCGGCGTCCAGGCCGAGCCGACGATGACGCAGAGCATCAGCACCAGCGCGCCGCCCGAGGTGCCGAAGTGGCGCGGCCAGACCCAGGGCCGCTCGCTGGAATTGCGCAGCAGCAGGCCGGCCAGCAGCGGCATCAGCAGGGTCGACACGCCCACGGCGCGCGCGGCGACGATGGCGAAGGCGACCAGGCCGAACAGCAGCAGCACGGCGCTCTCGTTGCGCAGGTCCAGCCGCCGTCCGACGAGGTGGACGGCCACGGCCAGCAGCGCGGCCAGGGCCAGCGTCGTCAGCAGCGAGCCGGTCAGGCCCATCAGCGCCTGCGACAGGCTGCCGCCGTCGTCGGCCGCCCACCAGGTGCGCATCAGCGTCAGGGCGACGACGGCATAGAGCGTGTTCAGCGCCGTCAGCAGCGTGGCGCGCTGCGTGACCTGGCCCTCGGCGCCCAGCTCCAGCGCGACGCGTCCCGACACGGCGGCCGGCGCCGGCATGGCCAGGATGGCGCAGGCCACGGCCGTCTGCCAGCCGACGTCGAGCAGGCGCAGCACCAGCGCGACGGCTATGGCGCTGAGCAGGGCCTCGGCCAGGCTGGTGGCGGCCAGGCCGGGGTTGCGCCGCAGCCAGCGCAGGCGCACGCGGCAGCCGATCTCGAACAGCAGCAGGCCCAGCGCGAGGTCGCAGACGACCTGGGCCGCGCCGTTCAGCGGCATCGTCACGCCATGCCCGAAGGCCGCGGCCACGCAGCCGGCCAGCGTGTAGCCGACGACGCGCGGCAGCCGCGTCGTCGCCGCGATGAACTCGCCGGCCAGCGCACCGGCCAGCAGCACGGCGACGACGAAGATCAGCTCGCCGGAGGGCGCGACGGCCAGGCTGGCCCAGACCCTGGCGCCACTGTCGAGTGCAGTCATGCGTCTCCTTTCGGATCGGGTCCCGAGGCTAACGCTTGCTTACAGATGGGCCTGTAGGCCAAGGCGCCGAAATGCCCTGGGAGCCTGCGCGGCCGAGCGTGGCACCCGCGTTGGGCCTGGCTGGGGCGCAGGCAAGGCGCGAGGAGGCCGCGGGCTCGCGCCCGCAACGACGAGCAACGCGGCATGCGCCCCAGCCAGGCCCAACCCGAAGGGCCGGGGCGATTTGCGGGGCCATGCGGCGTTGCCGGCTCGTTGTGGGTCCCGACCCACGCCTCGCCGGCGCCTTGCCTGGCCCCGCAAATCGCCCCGGCGCGGGTCCCACGCTCGGCCGCGCAGGCTCCTAGCCGACCTCCGGGACAATGCGCGCCATGCAGCTCATCAGCGTCAACACCGCCCGCGTCGAACACTTCACCGCGACCGATGGCCAGGCCGTGGACTCGGCCATCCGCAAACGCGCCCGCGGCGGGCCGGTCGCCGTGGGCCTGCTGGGCCTGGAGGGCGACGAGCAGGCCGACCCCAGCGTGCACGGCGGCCTGTCCAAGGCCGTCTATGCCTACCCGCAGGAGCACTACGAGTTCTGGCGCACGGTGCGCGGCCAGGCCAAGGTGGCGGGCGCGCTGCAGCCCGGCGATTGCGGCGAGAACCTGACGCTGGCCGGCCTGCCGGAGAGCCGGGTCTGGATCGGCGACGTGCTGCGCTTTGCGGGCTGCGAGCTGGTCGTGTCCGAGCCGCGCTACCCCTGCTTCAAGTTCAACGCCCACATGGGCTTCAACCAGGCGGCCAAGCTGATGGCGCAGAGCGGCTGGTGCGGCTTCTACCTGGCCGTACGGCGCGAGGGCAGCATCGCCGCGGGCGAGGGCTTCGAGCTGCTGCCGGGGCCGCGCGAGGTCGGCATCGTCGAGCTGTTCAAGGCCAAGATGCGCAGGATCGCATGATGTGGCCCGAGGCCTGCCCGCCGCTGCGCCGGCGCACGCTGCTGATGGCCGGCCTGGCGCCGGCGCTGGCGCCGGCCCGCGCGGCGCCGGTGCTGCAGGTCGGCCCGCGCCGCGCCGTCAAGTCGCTGGCCGCGGCGGCGCGCCAGGCCCGCGACGGCATGCTGGTCGAGATCGACGCGGGCGACTATGTCGGCGACGCCGCCACGTGGACGCAGAACGAGCTGACGCTGCGCGCCGTCGGCGGCCGCGCGCGGCTGGTCGCGGCCGGCGCCCACGCCCAGGGCAAGGGCCTGTTCGTGACGACGGGCCGGCGCATGCGCATCGAGGGCCTGGACTTCAGCGGCGCCACCGTGCCGGACCGCAACGGCGCCGGCATCCGGCTGGAGGCCGGCTCGCTGACGCTGGTGGACTGCGGCTTCCGCGACAACGAGAACGGCCTGCTGACGGCCAGCGGCGACGACATCGAGCTCGACATCGTCGACTGCGATTTCGGCACCATCCTGCCGCGCGAGGGCAAGACGCATAACCTCTATGTCGGTGCCATCAAGCGCCTGGCCGTCACGGGCAGCTATTTCCACCACGGCCTGCACGGCCACCTGCTGAAGAGCCGCGCGGCGCTGAACCACATCCTCTACAACCGCCTGTCCGACGAGATCGGCGGGCGCGCGAGCTACGAGCTGGAGTTCCCGAACGGCGGCGTCGCCGTCGTCATGGGCAACCTCATCGTGCAGAGCTCGACGACGGAGAACCCGCACGTCATCTCCTTCGGCGTCGAGGGCGCCTCCTGGCCGAAGCAGGCCCTCTACCTCGTCAACAACACGCTGGTGGACCAGTTGCCCAGCGGCGGCATCTGGCTGCGCGTGGCGCCGCGCGAGGCCGAGGTGGTGCTGGCCAACAACCTGCTCGTCGGCGCCCCTAAGCTGGCGGCCGAGGGGCATTGGACGCGGCGCGCCAACTTCAGCGCCGACTGGGACGAGTTCGTGCGCGCGGCGCGCGACGACTACCGGCTCAAGCCCGGTTCGGCGCTGCGCGGCCAGGCGGCGGATGCCGGCGAGGGCGGCGGCCTGAAGCTGATGCCGACGCGCGAGTACCGCCACCCGCACGGCAGCCAGGCGCTCAGCGGGTCGGCGCGGAACCCGGGCGCGTTCCAGGGCTGAGCGCCGCGGCCGGGACAAAACCCAGTTGCTCGCTGGCCACGCGCTGCAGCGCGCGCGCCGTCGCCGCATCGATGCCGAGGTCGGCGGCGGCCTGCTCGCCGCTGCCCAGCGTCAGCGGGTCGCGGCCGCTGAGGCGGCCGAACAGCGTCAGCGCGGCCAGGTAGGAGCCGTATCTGCTGGCGTGCGTGCGGTCCAGCCACCACAGGTCGATGGCGCCGGTCGCGTCGGCCCTGCCATAGAAGCCGTGGCCGCGCGCCAGCCCCTGGCCCACCGCACGCTGGAAGGCGTCGCCCACCGGCACCACGCCGGCAAAGCCGGGGTTGGCGGCGGCCCGGGCCTGGAAGGCGGCGTGCAGGTCGGCCGTCATCGCGGCCAGGCTGGCGTAGTAGGTCGGCGCCGCCTGACCGGTGCCGACGGGGCGGCCATCGGGGCTGTCGAGGTCAGGCCGCGTAGCAGCATGGGCCTCGACGAGGTCGGGCCGCGCCCAGGTCTGCTCCAGCCAGACGCGGGTGGCGGCGCTGGCATTGGGGTTGGCCGCGATGTCGTGCGGCGCGTTGCAGGCGGCCTCGGGCAGGCCCGTGGCCACGCAGGCCGCGAGGCCGCCGAACAGCTCCGCCTCCGTGAAGCGTTGTGCGGCGCCGTCGTGGATGAAGCGCTCGAAGCGGTCCGCAAAGGCATCGAAGGCGGCCAGGTTGGCGTTGTGGCTGCGGCCGGCAGGCAGGGCCGCGTCGCTCTGCTCCTGCAGCACGACGCTGTCCCAGCGCCGGCTCGCGACATTGGCGCGCAGCGGCCAGTCGGCGTTGTAGGCCTGCAGGAAATGGCCGCGCAGCGAGGCCGCGTTGCGCGTGGACAGCGATACGTCCCAGGCCAGGCCGGCCTCGTCGGCCATCTTCTTGACGATGCCGGGCACGCCGCCCCAGGGATGGGGCTCGAAGCTGCCGGCGCCCGGCGTGCCGGCCGGGTGGCTGTTGGTGCCGGCCGGGTTTGCGGCGTTGAAGCCGGCCGTCAGGTCGTGCACGGCGGCGGCGTTGTAGCCCATCACCGGGTCAGCGCGACCGAAGGTGTAGCTGTTGCCGACGAAGAGCACGGCGACGGGCTCGGCGGCGATGGCCGGCCCGGCGAGTACCGCCGCGAGCGCGAGGAGCGGCAGGCCCCGGTTCATGGGCTCAGGCCCGCTTGAGCGCCGGGTAGTCGGTATAGCCCTCGGCGCCGCCGCCGTAGAAGCTCTCCTTCTGCGGCACGGCCCAGGGCAGGTCGTGGCGGATGCGCTCGACGAGGTCGGGGTTGCCGATGAAGGGCCGGCCGATGGCCACCGCGTCGGCACGGCCGCCGGCCACGGCGTCCAGGGCCATCGCGCGGTCGTAGCCGTTGTTGGCGATGTAGGGGCCGGCAAAGCGGCGGCGCAGCGCGGCGTAGTCGAAGGGCGCGTGGTCGCGCGGGCCGCCGGTGGCGCCCTCGACGACCTCCAGGAAGGCCAGCTTCAGCGGCGCGAGCTGCTCGGCGACGTGGTTGAAGAGGGCCTGCGGGTCGCTGTCCTGGCCGATGTCGTTGCTGGGCGTCACCGGGCTCAGGCGTAGCGCCGTGCGGCCCGCGCCGATGGCGTGGGCCACGGCCGTCATCACCTCGACCAGCAGCCGCGCGCGGTTCTCGATGGAGCCGCCGTATTCGTCGCTGCGGTCGTTGGCGCTGTCGCGCAGGAACTGGTCGAGCAGATAGCCGTTGGCGGCGTGCACCTCGACGCCGTCGAAGCCGGCGGCCATCGCGTTCTTCGCGGCCTGCACATAGTCGGCGATCAGCTGCGGCAGCTCATGCGTGGCCAGCGCGCGCGGCGCGTCGGTCGGCACCAGCTCGCCATGGGCGGCGTAGGTGCGCGTCTTGGCTGCGCGGTGGGTTGACGATACCGGCGCCTGACCGCCCGGCTGCAGGCTGTTCACCGAGATGCGGCCCACATGCCAGAGCTGCACGACGATCCTGCCGCCCTCGGAATGCACCGCGTCGGTCACCTGCTTCCAGGCGGCCACCTGCTCGGGCGTGTGGATGCCGGGCGTGTCGAAATAGCCCTGGCCGTCGGGGCGGATCTGGGTCGCCTCCGTGATGATGAGGCCGGCGCCGGCGCGCTGGCGGTAATACTCGACGTGGAGGGCCTGCGGCGTCTGCTGCGTCGCGCGGTTGCGCGTCAGCGGCGCCATGACGACGCGGTTGGCCAGCGGGATGTCGCCGAAGCGGATGGGGTCGAAGAGGGTGGTCATCGCAGGGAAATGGGGATGAAACGAATGGCCGCAAGGCTAGCGGCGCCACGGCTTTCCCCGGCCGAGCGGGGTTGATGGGGGTGTGTTAGCGACAATCACGCCATGCTCGCCTACCGCCACGCCTTCCATGCCGGCAACCATGCCGACGTCCTCAAGCACCTCGTGCTGACCCGCGTGCTGCGCTATATGGGTGAAAAGGACAAGCCCTACACGCTGATCGACACGCATGCCGGCGCCGGCGGCTACTCGGTCGAGGGCCGCTATGCGCAGAAGAATGCCGAGTACGCCGGTGGCATCGCCAAGCTCTACGACGACAAGGATCTGCCCGCGCCGCTGGCCGACTACGTCAGCCTGGTGCGCGCCTTCAACCCCGACGGCCAGCTGCGCCAATACCCCGGCTCGCCGGCCATCGCCAACTTCGTGCTGCGCGAGGCCGACCGGCTGCGCGCCTACGAGCTGCACCCGACCGACCACCGCATCCTGGCCAGCTACCTTGAGGCGCGGCCCAACACCCAGGTCAGCGACCGCGACGGCTTCGCGTCCATCAAGGCCGAGCTGCCGTCGCCGACGCGCCGCGCGGCCCTGCTGATGGACCCGCCCTACGAGATCAAGACCGACTACGCCAAGGTGCTGGCGGCGCTGCGCGAGGCGCTGGAGCGCGCGCCGGACACGGTCGCCATGGTCTGGTACCCGCAGCTGCAGCTGCTCGAATCGACGCAGCTCGCCCAGCGCCTGAAGGCCAGCGCCGATGCCCTGGCCAAGAAGGGCTGGCTGCATGTGCGCCTGACCGTGGCCCAGGCCGACGAGCGCGGCTTCGGCATGATGGGCAGCGGCATGTTCATCGCGAACCCGCCGTTCACGCTGCACGACGAACTGGCCGAATGCCTGCCGCTGCTGGTCGAGCGGCTGGGGCAGTACGACGGGGCGAATTACGTGCTGGAACAAAAGGCGGTATGACCACCGAGTCAAAGCCCGTCACGATGGAGCAGATCGCCGCGCTGGCGGGCGTCAGCACCATCACGGTCTCGCGTGCGCTGCGCGACAGCCCCTCGGTCACGCCGGCCACGCGCGAGCGCGTCAAGACGCTGGCCGAGGCGGCCGGCTACCGCTTCAACCACCATGCCCGCAACCTGCGCCTGCGCCGCAGCCACATGGTCGCCGTCATGCTGGAGATGCAGCCCGACACCGACCGGCCGATGACCGACGCCTACCCGCTGCAGCTGCTGGGCGGCATCACGCAGGAGCTGACCTCGCGCGGCTACAGCGTGCTGCTGTCGGCCCTGCAGAGCCCGGGCCAGGGCGTGGCCAGCTCGGCGGATGGCGTCATCCTGCTCGGCCAGGGCGCCAACGGCTCGGCCGTCAAGTCGGTCGCGGCCATGGGCCTGCCGCTGGTCGTCTGGGGGGCCGAGCATGGGCGCGGCGACTCGGTCGTCGTCGGCGGCGACAACGCCCACGGCGGCGCCAGCGCGGCCGAACGGCTGGTGGCGCTGGGCCGGCGCGAGCTGCTCTTCCTGGGCGATGTGCGCCATGCCGAGATCCGCGACCGCCAGCAGGGCTTTGCGAAGGCGCTGAAGAAGGCCGGCATCGAAGGCATCCGGGCCCAGACGCTGACGCCGGCGGCCTTCACCTTCGGCGCCGGCTTCACGGCCGTGCAGGCCCATCTGGCCAGGGGCGGGCGCGCGCCGGACGGCCTGTTCGCCGCCAGCGACCTGCTGGCCATGGGCGCCGTGCGCGCCTTCACCGACGCCGGCCTGGCCGTGCCCGAGGCCGTGTCCGTCATCGGCTACGACGACTCCCCCGCCGCGCAGAGCTTCGCGCCGCCGCTGACCAGCGTGCGCCAGGACTGGCACCACGGCGGCGTGCTGCTGGCGCGCAAGGTGCTGGACCTGATCGCCGGCCAGGCCGCGGCCAGCGAGATCATGCCGACCGAACTCGTCGTCCGCGCGACCTGAGCGGGCCGAGGGCGGACAATCGCGCCCATGAGCACCCTCCAAGACCTGACCGACGCCGAGTTCGCCGAGCTCGACGAACTGCTGGCCGCCACGCCCGCGCCGCTGCAGCCGCTGGACGCCTCCATGCTGGACGGCTACCTCTGCGGCGTCATCGTGCAGCCCCGCCTGATCGAGACGGACGAGTGGCTGCCCAATATCTTCGACTACGACGGCGGCCTGCTGCCCGAGAGCGTCGATGCGGCCTGGCTGGACAAGCTGACCCAGCTCGTCGAACGCCGCCATGCCGCGCTGAACCGCAGCCTCGTCGAGGACGGCTGGTTCGACCCCGTCATCCTCGACATCGACGAGGAGCGCGAGCCCGAGCCCCTGCCCGAGGACGCGACCGAGGAGGAACGCGCCGCGCGCGAGAGCTATGACGCCCTCGGCCCGGTGTCGCGCGCGCTGATGCCCTGGGTGGCCGGCTTCCAGCATGCGGTCCTGTGCTTCCCCGAGCTGGCCGACCTGCCCAACGACGATGTCGCCGCCGCGCTGGCTCGGCTCTACCGCCACCTGCCGGCCGAGACGCCCGAGGAGAAGGAGGTCGTCGCGACGTTGAACCGCGAGCATCCGCTGAAGGACCTGGACGACGCCATCGAGGAGCTGGTCGTCGCCGTGGCCGACCTGGCCGACCTGACCGAGGAAGAGCGCTACCGCGTCGAGACCATCCGCCGCGACGCGCCCAAGGTCGGCCGCAACGACCCCTGCCCTTGCGGCTCCGGGCGCAAGTACAAGCAGTGCCACGGTAGCAACTAATGACTTTGCGGGACAGACCGACGGCGCGCAGCGCCTAGCTCTGTCCTCAACTGACTTGAAACTCCAGCTTCTTTCGGACCTTCACCTCGAAACCGAGTCCTACCAGCCGGTGCCCGCCCCGGGCGCCGAGCTGCTGGTGCTGGCCGGCGACATCGACACGAGCTGGCGCAGCTTCGAGCTGTTCCGCGGCTGGCCGGTGCCGGTGCTCTTCGTGCCCGGCAACCACGAGTTCGACCAGCGCGACGTGGACGAGGCGCGCGAGGCCCTGCGGGCCCATGTCCACGGCATCGGCCTGCGCATGCTCGATGACGAGTCCGTCGTGCTGAGCGACGCCGAGGGCCGCCGCGTGCGCTTCGTCGGCAGCACGCGCTGGTGCGACTTCGACGCCTTCGGCCCCGCCGGCCGCGAGCGCGCGATGCGGGCCGGCGGCTATTTCCAGAAGGTCATGCGGGCCGAGCGCCATGGCGAGCCCTTCGGCGTGGACGCGGTGCGCGCGCTGGCGCTGGAGAGCCGCGCCTGGCTGGCCGGCGAGCTCGCACGCACGGGCGACTGGGACGCCACCGTCGTCGTCACCCATTTCGCGCCCAGTCTGAAGAGCGCCGACCCGCGCTACGGCCGCCAGCCCGGTACGGCCAGTTTCTGCAACGACGACGAGGGCCTGCTGCCGGGTGCCGGGCTCTGGCTGCACGGCCACCTGCACTGCCGGCACGACTACCGCATCGGCGACACGCGCATCGCGAGCAACGCGCGCGGCCATCTGCGCCGGGGCGAGGCCGATGGCTTCGACGGCCTGCGCACTATTCAGGTGTTCGCACCGGCTTGATCCTCAACGCCCAGACCACGCCGGCGATCAGCAGCGCGATGCCGGCCAGCGTGGCCGGCGGCGGCAGGCGCTGCTGCCACGCGAAGGCATAGGCCAGCGCGGCCAGCGTCTCGAAGACGATGAGCTGGCCCGACAGCGAGGTCGGCAGGCGCTGGCTGGCCTCGTTCCAGCACAGCGTGCCCAGCCATGACGAGCACAGGCCGATGGCCACCATCAGGCCCGCGTAGGCCCAGGGCTTGTCGCCGAAGGGGAAGGCGTAGCCGGTGGGGATCAGCGTGCCCGGCGCCATCAGCTGCAGCAGTGCCAGCAGCAGCACGCACGCCAGCGCCATTGGCAGCGTGACCAGGCCCTGCGCCGTGGCCCAGGCGCGTGGGCTGCGGTCGGCATGCGCCCGCAGCCAGTCGGCATTGCGGATCGGGTACCAGGTCCAGCAGGCCACGGCCGCGATGGCGAGCAGCGCGCCCTCGGCATAGCGGCGCGGGTCGCCGGCCCCGGCCTGCAGCGCGGCCAGCTCGTCGCGGTTCACGAGGGCCAGGCCGGCGGCGATCAGCGCGAGCGACGGGGCCAGCCGCGGCCACGGCAGATGGCCGTCGCGCACGCGGTTGCGGTGGTTGGCGCACAGCGCGATGACGACGGGCAGCGTGCCGATGATCATCGTCGGCAGCGGCGCGCCGGCGCGCTGGATGGCGGCCGACAGGCAGAGGTAGTACAGGAAGTTGCCGATCAGGCTGAGCCGGGCCGCCTCGCGCCAGTCGCCGGGCTGCAGCTCGCGCAGCGCGCGCCGGTCCAGCAGCAGGCCCAGCGGCAGCGCGATCAGGCCGAAGGCGAGGTAGCGGCCCACCGTCAGCAGCGCGGGGGCATAGCCGGGCAGCATGACGGGGGCGACGAAGACCAGGCCCCACATCAGGCCGGCGACGAGGGCGAACAGCAGGCCGAGCAGCATGAGACCGCCTTGCAGGCTCAGCGGGTGCCGAACCAGGTGGCCACGGCCGCGCGCTGCTCGGCCGTGTAGTGCAGGCCGAGCTTGCTGCGCCGCCACAGCACGTCCTCGGCGTCGCGCGCCCATTCGGCCTCCACCAGATGGCGCAGTTCGGACTCGAACAGCCCCGGCGCGACCTCGGCGCCGGTGGGCGCTGCGAGCAGCCCGGCCGCGCGGCTGCCATAGGCGCCGGCGATGCGGCGCACGTCGTCGGGCGCGCGGCCCGGGTGGCGGGCCTGCAGCTCGGCGGCGAAGGCGGCTATGTCCACGCCATGCCGGCCGAGGTCGCCGCCGGGCAGGTGGGCGCCGGCCGTCCAGGGCTTGCGGGCGTCGCCAAGAAGTTGGCCGAGCTGGCTGGCGCCGTCCTCGGCGAGCTTGCGGTAGGTCGTCAGCTTGCCGCCCCAGACATTGAGCAGCGGCGCGCCGCCGGCCGCGTCGGCCTCCAGCAGGTAGTCGCGCGTGACGGCCGAGGCCGAGCCGCCCTCGTCGAGCAGCGGGCGCACGCCGGCATAGCTCCACAGCAGGTCGGCCGGCCTGACCGGCTGGGCCAGGTAGCGGCTGGCCTGGGCGCAGAGGTAGTCCACCTCGGCCTGCTCGATCTCGGCGCGGGCGGGCGGGTCCTCGTGCTCGGGCAGCTCGACGTCGGTCGTGCCGATCAGCGTGAAGCGGCCCTGGTAGGGGATGGCGAAGATGATGCGGCCGTCGGGGTTCTGGAAGATGTAGGCGTGGTCGTGCGTGAAGCGCTGGGCCACGACGATGTGGCTGCCCTTCACGAGGCGCAGGCCGCGCGTCGGCAGTGGCTGGCCGCCGGCGCCCTGCGTGTGGTCGCGCAGGAAGCGCTCGGCCCAGGGGCCGGCCGCGTTGACGAGGGCGCGGGCGCGCAGGCTGCGGCCGTTGGCGAGCGTGATCTGCCAGGCGTCGGCGCCGCGCACGGCCCGCGTGACGGCGCAGCGCGTCAGCACCTCGGCGCCGCGGGCCTGGGCGTCCTGCGCGTTCAGCACGACGAGGCGGGCGTCGTCCACCCAGCCGTCGGAGTAGACGAAGCCGCGCGTGAACTCGGGTTTCAGCGGCGCGCCATAGGGGCTGTTCGACAGGCGCAGGCCCTGCGAGCCCGGCAGCAGCTCGCGGCGCGCGAGGTGGTCGTACAGGAAGAGGCCGATGCGGATCATCCAGGCCGGGCGCAGATGCGGCGCATGCGGCAGCACGAAGCGCAGCGGCCGGATCAGCTGCGGCGCGCTGCGCAGCAGCACCTCGCGCTCCTGCAGCGCTTTGCGCACCAGCGAGAACTCGTAGGTCTCCAGGTAGCGCAGGCCGCCGTGCACGAGCTTGGTCGATGCGGACGAGGTGTGCGAGGCGAGGTCGTCGCGTTCGGCCAGCAGCAGCTTCCAGCCGCGCCCGGCCAGATCGCGCGCCAGCCCCGTGCCGTTGATGCCGCCCCCCACCACCACAACGTCAAAATGATCCATACAACCACTCTAAGTGAACAACAGCCATGGACGCACTGCTCGCGCTGGATCAGGGGACTTCTAGTTCGCGCGCTCTAGTTTTCGACCGCTCGGGCCGGCTGCTGGCCGTGGCCCAGCGCGAGCTGACCCAGCATTTCCCGCAGCCCGGCTGGGTCGAGCACGATGCGGAGCAGATCTGGGCCGACCAGATCGCCTGCGCACGCGAGGCCGTGGCCAAGGCGGGTATCAAGGTGGCCGCCATCGGCATCACCAACCAGCGCGAGACCGTCGTGCTGTGGGACCGCAAGACCGGCCAGCCCCTGCACAAGGCGTTGGTCTGGCAGGACCGCCGCACGGCCGCCTTCTGCGAAAGCCTGAAGCAGCAGGGCCTGGAGCCGCGCGTGCGCGAGCTGACCGGCCTGGTGCTGGACCCTTATTTCTCGGCCACCAAGCTGCGCTGGCTGCTCGACAACGTGGCGGGCGCGCGCGAACGCGCCGAACGCGGCGAGCTGGCCTTCGGCACCGTCGACAGCTGGCTGCTGTGGCAGCTGACCGGCGGCAAGGTCCATGCGACCGACGCCAGCAATGCCTCGCGCACGCTGCTGTTCGACATCCACCGCGGCGACTGGAGCGACGAGCTGCTGGGCCTGTTCGGCATCCCGCGCGCGCTGCTGCCCGAGGTCAGGCCCTCGGCCGGCGTCTACGGCATGGCCGAGGAGTTCGGCGTGCCCATCTCGGGCATCGCGGGCGACCAGCAGGCCGCGCTGTTCGGCCAGGCCGCGCTGCAGCCCGGCCAGGCCAAGAACACCTATGGCACCGGCTGCTTCCTGCTGATGCACACCGGCGATCAGGCCCGCACGTCCACGCAGGGCCTGCTGACGACGCGCGCGGCCCAGGTCGGCCCGGCCGCGCAATACGCGCTGGAGGGCAGCGTCTTCGTCGGCGGCGCCGTCGTGCAGTGGCTGCGCGACGGGCTCAAGGCCATTGGCGGCAGTGGCGAGGTGCAGGCGCTGGCCGGCAGCGTGGCGGATGCCGGCGGCGTGATGTTCGTGCCGGCCTTCGCGGGCCTGGGCGCGCCCTACTGGCGGCCCGATGCGCGCGGCGCGCTGCTGGGCCTGACGCGCGGCACGACGCAGGCCCATATCGCGCGGGCCGCGCTGGAGAGCATCGCCTTCCAGAGCGCGGCCGTGCTGGCGGCCATGAATGCCGACGTCGGCGAGCGCGACCGCCTGACCGAGCTGCGCGTGGACGGCGGCGCCAGCGCCAACGACCTGCTGATGCAGTTCCAGGCCGACCTGCTCGGCATCCCGGTGCTGCGGCCGCGGGTCATCGAGACGACGGGCCTGGGCGCCGCGCTGCTGGCCGGCATCGGCGCCGGGGTCTATGGCGCGGCCGAGGAGGTCGGCGCCATCTGGCGGCTGGACCGCGCCTTCGAGCCGCGCATGTCGCGCGACGAGGCCGGTGCACGGCTGGCGCAGTGGGGCAAGGCCGTGCGCCAGGTGTTGGCCGACTAGGGCTGAGCCACGGCGCCGCTGCTGACACGCGCTGGCAGCCGGGCCGGCGCAGCATGCCGGCATCGTCACCCCAGGAGCCGCGCATGAACTTCGCCTACACCATCGTCTATGTGCCCGACGTGGCCGCGGCGCTGGCCTTCTTCGACCGCGCCTTCGGCCTGTCGACTCGCTTCCTGCACGAGAGCGGCGCCTATGGCGAGGTCGAGACCGGTGCCGGCGGCGCGCGGCTGGCCTTTGTCGACCACGCCACCGCGCGCGACAGCCTGCAGCACGACTATGTCGCCGCTGACGCCAGCCCGCGGCCGCTGGGCATGGAGATCGGTTTCACGGTGGCCGACGTGCAGGCCGCCTACGACCGCGCCGTCGCTGCCGGCGCCCAGCCGCTCGCGGCGCCCGTGGCCAAGCCCTGGGGCCAGGTCGTGGCCTATGTGCGCTGCCCGGACGGTTGCCTCGTCGAGCTCTGCACGGCCTTGGGTTGAGGCTTGGCTTTCGCAGAGCGGCGCAGGGAGCCATGAGCGGGGGCGGCGTCGTTGCCGGTGACACATGCCTTCCGCAAGGGGCATGCCGGCTGACCCACAATGCCCGCCCATGCGCCGTGCCGACCGCCTCTTCCAGATTGTCCAGCTCATCCGTGGGCGCCGCCTCACGACGGCGGACTACCTCGCCCAGCGGCTGGAGGTGTCGATGCGCACGGTCTACCGCGACATCGCCGCGCTCGGCCAGCAGGGCGTGCCCATCGAGGGCGAGGCCGGCGTGGGCTACCGCATGCGGGCCGGCTTCGACCTGCCGCCGCTGATGTTCAGCAAGCAGGAAGCGCAAGCCCTGGTCGCCACCGTGCGCATGGCCGAGTCGCGGCTGGACGCGGCGCTGGCCCGCCAGGCCGAGAACGCGCTGTCCAAGATCCTCGCCGTGCTGCCGCTGGACGCGCGCGCCGCGGCCGAGAGCCTGGCCCTGTATGCGCCGCTGCCGGCGCTGGACCCGGCCACCAGCGCCCACCTGACCGCGCTGCGCGAGGCCACCGAGGCCAGGCGCAAGCTGAGGATGGGCTATCTCGACCTCGGCGGCGTGAAGAGCGAGCGCACCGTGCGCCCGCTGGCCTGCCTGTTCTGGGGGCCGGTCTGGACCGTGGCCGCCTGGTGCGAGCTGCGCAACGACTTCCGCAGCTTCCGCGTCGACCGCATCGAGACGCTGCAGGCGCTGGACGAGAGCTTCCGCGACGAGCCCGGCAAGACGCTGGCCGACATGAACCGCCGGCGCGAGGCGCAGGAGAGCGGCGGCGCCTGAAGCCCAAATCAAAGGCAACCACAGAGGCACAGAGCCACAGAGGAAGCCCGGAGAAGGCTTTTCTCTGTGGCTCTGTGCCTCTGTGGTTGCATTTCTGTATTTGCTTCTCTATCCGCTGCGGATGGAGAGCCGAGCCATGGCTTGGCCCGGAAGCGTCGGACTGAGCCACGCTTACTTCGCGCCCGGCGCGTAGATCTGGTCGAACACGCCGCCGTCGTCGAAGTGGGTCTTCTGCGCGTTGCGCCAGCCGCCGAAGAGCTCGTCCACGGTGAACAGCTCGACCTTGGCGAACTGCCTGGCGTATCTGGCCGCGACCTTGGCGTCGCGCGGGCGGTAGAAGTTGCGCGCGGCGATCTCCTGGCCCTCGGGGCTGTAGAGGTAGTTCAGATAGGCCTCGGCCTGCCTGCGCGTGCCGCGCTTGTCGACGACCTTGTCGACCACGGCCACCGGCGGCTCGGCCAGCACCGAGACGGCCGGCGTGACGATCTCGAACTTGTCCGGCCCCAGTTCCTTCACGGCCAGATAGGCCTCGTTCTCCCAGGCGATCAGCACGTCGCCGATGCCGCGCTCGACGAAGGTCGTCGTCGCACCGCGGGCGCCGGAGTCCAGCACCTTGGTGTTGGCGTAGATGCGCTTCACGAAGGCCTTGGCGCTCTCGGCGTTGCCGCCCGGCTGCTTCAACGCGAAGCCCCAGGCCGCCAGGTAGTTCCAGCGCGCGCCGCCGCTGGTCTTGGGGTTGGGGGTGATGACGTCGACGCCCGAGCGGGCCAGGTCCGGCCAGTTGGCGATGTGCTTGGGGTTGCCCTTGCGCACCAGGAAGACGATGGTGGACGTGTAGGGGCTGGCGTTGGCCGGCAGCTTCTTCTGCCAGTCGGGCGCGAGCAGCTTGCGGTCGGCCAGCGCGTCGATGTCGTAGGCCAGGGCCAGCGTGACGACGTCGGCCTCCAGGCCGTCGATGACCGAGCGGGCCTGCTTGCCCGAGCCGCCGTGCGAGGCCTTGAGGCTCAGCGTCTCGCCGGTCTTGGCCTTCCACTGTGCGGCGAAGGCCTTGTTGAAGTCCTGGTAGAGCTCGCGCGTCGGGTCGTAGGAGACGTTCAGCAGCGAGCCCTGGGCCAGGGCGGGGAGGGCGGCAGCGAGGCCAAGGGCGAGGGTGGCGAGCAGGCGGCGGCGCATGAAGTGAAGGCTTGGAGTGCTTGGACGCCCGCACTCTAGGCAGTGGCCCGAGTGCTGGCAAAGAACAAGAAATCACAAGCTCATGCGTTCACAGCTTGTAGGTCGCTCCCACGTTGAAGCGGCGGCCGAACTGGAAGTTCTCCTGGCGGTAGGGGTCGTTGGAGTAGGTGTAGAAGACCTTCTGGCTGGTCGCGTTCTCGATGCCGAAGCGCACCGAGACATGCTCGTTGAGCTTCTGCGACAGGTTCAGCGATACCCAGGTCTCGGCACCGTTCTGCTGGATCAGTGTCGAGTCCCAGGTCGGCGCGCGGTTGTAGGCCGTGTGGTGGTTGGCCGACAGGCGGGCCTCGAAGCCCTTGTGCTCATACCAGGCCGTCAGGCCGCCGTTGCCCTTCATCAGGCCGTTGGCAGAGATGGGCGCGAAGGTCTTGCCGCTCTGGTCGCCGTTCTCCTTGATGTTGCCGGTGCTGTAGGTGTAGTTGGCCATCAGCCCGAGGCCGCTGGCGAAGGACTGCTGGTAGACCAGCTCCAGCCCGTGCACGTTGCCGCCGTCACGGTTGACCTGCTGCGTGCAGTAGGCCGCCTTGCCGGCATAGCTGCAGGCCACGGAGGCGAGGCCGATGTAGTCCTTCACCTGCTTGTAGAACAGGCCGGCGGAGAAGAAGTTGCCCTTGCCGAAGTAGTGCTGGTAGGCCAGGTCGAGCTGGTCGGCCATCATGGGTTTCAGGCGCGGGTTGCCGCCGGAGACGATGGTGGGGTTGACGCCGTTGGGGTCGGTCGTGACGGTCTGCGCGGAGGTCATCACGTCCAGCGGCGCACGCGACAGCGCACGGGCCAGGCCGAAGCGCAGCTGGTTCGCGTCGTTCTCGTCCAGGCTCAGCACCAGGTTGAGGCTGGGCAGCGCGCGGGTGTAGCCGATGCCGTCCTGCGTGGGCGTCACGACGTTGTCGATCAGCGAATTGCCATAGCCCGTCTGGCTGGTGTGCACGACGCGCAGGCCGACGTTGCCGCGGTAGTTCAGGCTGCCGACGGTGCCGAGCAGGTCGCCCTGGACATAGGCGGCCGTGCTGCTCTCCTTGGCGCGCCAGTCCTTGGCCACGAGGTCGCTGGTCGTGGGCGTGCGGCCATCGGCGCTCAGCGTCGATGCGCCGAAGAGCTGGGTAATCGCGTCCTCGACGTTGCCGAAGGCGACGAAGTCGGGGCGGCCGGACACGGCCACGCGGTGCAGGTCGCCGGTGTTGAACTGGACCCAGTTGTAGTCCCAGGAGGTCTGGTCGTAGCGCTTCTCGCGTTGCGTTGCGCGCAGGCCGAACTTCAGCTTGTTCAGGTCGCCGAAGTTCAGTTTGCGCGTGAAGTTGAGCTGCTCGGAGTCCAGCTTGTCGTGCAGCGTACCCGCATAGGTCGGGCCCCAGGTCTCGCCGGTCCAGTTGTTGAAGTTGGCGGGGTTGCCGCTGTCGGCGCTGAAGTTGTAGGTGCTCCAGCCGTCCTTGGGGAAGCTCCAGCTCAGCGTGCCGGTGCCGGGGTTGTTCATGTCCAGCTCGACGGCCGTCCAGAGCGTGTCGCGGTCCGCGGTGGAGTGGGCCAGGTCGGCGTCGATCTGCCAGTCGTCGAGCTTCCACTTCGCGTTCAGGCCGGTGGCGAAGTCCTTCATGTCCTGCTTCCACAGGCCGTTGATGGTCTTCAGCGCGGCGTTGGGCAGGGTGCCGCCGGTCACATAGCCGCCGCTGATGGTGGGCGGCGTGCCGTAGGCGGCCGCGCAGCCGGCGTTGGCCCACTGGCAGGTGTCGGCCGTGTGGATGTATTGCTGCTCCTTGATGTTGGAGCGGGCCGCGTAGACGTCGCCGGTCAGCGCGAACATGCCGTTGGGCTTGTATTCGACCTTGCCCAGCAAGCTGCTGCGCTTGTTCGTGCCGTTCTTGACAGCGTTCTGGAAGCCCCAGGACTCGATGGCGGCGTTCTTGTTGCCGTTGCCGCTGTCGAAGCCCCAGTTCTGCACGCCGTCCTGCAGCACCGGCTGGTCGTAATAGCTGAAGGCCAGCGCCACGCCGATGGTGCGGCCGGCGAACTGGTCGACGTAGATGCCGCCCAGGCGCGGCGACCACTTCTTGGCGCCGGCTATGCTGGCGGCAAGCTGGTAGTAGTTGGCGTCGGCCTTCAGCGACAGCTCGCGGCCCTTGTAGTCCAGCGGGCTGACGGTCTGCAGGTCGATGGTGGTGGCGATGCCGCCCTCGGCGATGTCGGCCTGCTGGGTCTTGTAGATGGTGGCGCCCGACACCGATTCGGCCGGGAACATCTCGAAGCGCACCGCGCGGTCGGGCTCGGAGGACGCGAACTCGCGCCCGTTCAGCGTCGCGCCGACGAAGCGCGGGCCCAGGCCGCGCGCGACGATCTGGCTGGCGTTGCCGCGGTCGATGCCGGCCGACAGGCCCGGCAGCCGCGCCAGCGACTCGGCGATGGTCGTATCCGGCAGCTTGCCGATGTCCTCCGACGCGATGACCTCGATCTGGCCGTTGGACGCCTCCTTGGTGTCCAGCGCCTTGCGCACCGAGGCGCGGATGCCGCTGACGACGACGGTGTCCAGCCTGTCGGCATCGGCGGGCGCGGTCTGGGCGGCGGCGGGCAGCAGCATGAGGGCCTGGATCAGCAGGCACAGCCGGGTCGGGGTGAAGGGAATCTTGGGCATGGGGTCTCCGATTTCTTTGTGGCAACGGCCCACGAGGGGCCGGTGCGAGCCATGGTACGGAGCGGTTACAGCCGGCAGATATGACTTCTTTGCGTCTTCGTATAGTGATTTCGGATGCGTCGGCGCGGGGGCTTCACGGGCCCCCGACAAGGCGTGCGGGGCGGGCCGCCTAAACTTCCAGCCCCGAATCCTCCATGTTGCGCGGCCTGCGCCGGCACTGTCTTCCCGATGCGTCTTCATGTTCTTGCCGCGGCCCTGGCGCTGCTGACCGCCTCCGGCCAGGCCCTGGCGGACCGTGACGTGCTCTGGAAGATCATCGACGGCGGCTGCGTGCCCGGCGCGGCCAGCGGCCAGATACCGCCGCCCTGCAAGCGCGTCGAGATGCCGGCCGGCCGCGAATACGGCTGGGCCGTCATGAAGGACATCCGCGGCGTGCTGCAGTACCTGCTGCTGCCCACGGCCCGCATCAGCGGCATCGAGAGCGCGGAGCTGCTGAAGGCCGGCACGCCCAACTTCTTCGCCCAGGCCTGGCATGCGCGCGACCTGCTCGACCAGCTCAACGGCCGGCCGCTGCCGCGCGACGCCGTGTCGCTGACGCTGAACCCGGTGCGCCGCCGCACCCAGGACCAGTTCCACATCCACATCTCCTGCACCCAGCCCGAGCTGCGCGCGCGCCTGCTGGCGGCCGAGTCCGAGCTGTCGACGAACTGGGCGCCGCTGCCGGGCGGCTGGCTGCGCCACGGCTGGCTGGTGCGCCGCGTCGACGGCGAGGCGCTGGACGGCGTCAACCCCATCACCGACATCGCGGCCCATGTGCCGGGCGCGGTGGACGACATGGGCAGCGTCGGCATCGGCGTCGTGGCCATGAGCTTCAAGGGCGGCAAGCCCGGCTTCGTGCTGATGGCCACGCGCAGCGACGACGCCGACCTGAGCAGCGGCCTGGCCGAGCACGACATCCAGGACCACGACTGCGCCATCGTGAAGGCCGAGTCCGACACCGCTTCGCCGGCCGCGCGCTGACGGGGTTTCCGGCCGTTGGCTGCCGGACTGGTTGCGCTATCATTTTTGATCGCATACCAGGAGCGGCAGGGCCATGACTGAAGCTTCGAACGCCGGCCGCCGGCCCCGCATCGGTTGGGCGGCGCTGCTGCTGGCCCTGGCCGGCTGCGCCGGCCCGCTGCAGCGCGGGCCGGGCGATGGCTGGGTGGCAGCCTGGGGCAGCGCGATGCTGGGGCAGGCGCCGCCAGCGCCGGCCGCGTCGGCGCCCTGGCAGCAGCCGATGCGCGATGTCAGCCTGCGCCAGGTCGTGCGCGTCGACGCCGCCGGCACGGCGCTGCGCGTGCGCATCAGCAATCTCTTCGGCGCCGAGCCGCTGCTCGTCGGCGCCGCCAGCGTGGCCCGCGTCGCCGAACTCGCGCCGCAGCCGCGGCTGGACGCGGCCAGCCTGAGGCCGCTGAGCTTCGCGGGCCGGCGCGAGCTTGTCGTCGCGCCGCATGCGGAGGCCTGGAGCGACCCCGTCGAGATCGCGCTGCCGCGCCAGGCCGACGTGGCCGTGCAGCTGCACCTGCTGCGCGGGCCGGCGGTGGCCAGTGTGCACCTGGGCTCGCGCATGCGCAGCTGGGCCGTGGCCGGCAACCGCGTGGACGCCGCCGCCTGGCCAGAGGCCGTCGTCGAGGAGGGCTGGTGGCATCTGGCTGCGGTCGATGTGCGCGCCAGCCCGCGCGCCGTGCTCGTCGCGACGGGCGACTCCATCACCGACGGCTATGGCGTGCCCTCGGGCAGCTACCAGCGCTGGACCGATGCGCTGTCGCGCCGGCTGGCCGCGCAGGGCCGCGACGCGGTGGTGGTGAACACGGGCATCGGCGGCGGCCGGCTGCTGCGCGACGGCCTCGGCCCCAGCCTGGCCGCGCGCTTCGAGCGCGACGTGCTGGCGCGCAGCGGCGTCACGCACGCCGTCGTGCTGATCGGCGTGAACGACCTCGGCGTCAGCCACCGCGGCCGGGCGACGACGCCCGAGTCGCGCGCCGCGCTGCTGGCCGAGCTGCAGGCCGGCTTCGCCGATCTCGCCAGGCGCGCGCGGGCCCGCGGCGTCTGCCTGATCGGTGCGACCCTCATGCCCTATGCGGGCAGCGGCTACTACGCCCCCGGCCCCGAGAACGAGGCCGACCGCCAGGCGCTGAACGCCTGGCTGCGCGAGCCGGGCCGCTTCGACGCGCTGCTGGACTTCGACGCGCTGCTGCGCGACCCGGCGCGGCCGGCCCGGCTGCGCGCCGAGGTCGACAACGACGGCCTGCATCCGTCGCTGGCCGGCTACCGCGCGATGGCCGCGGCCTTCCCGCTGGAGGTGCTGGAGCGCCGCTGCGCCACCGCCCGGTAAGCGGCTCAGCGCGCGTCGAACTCCAGCCGCATCCAGCGCGACAGGCGCTGGCCGGGGCGCAGCACGCAGCCCTGCTCGCGCCAGGCCGGCTGGTTGGGCGCGTCGGGGAAGAACTGCGGCTCCAGTGCGATGCCGGCGTGGCGCGCGAACGGCCGGCCGTCGCGGCCGCGCGAGTTCTGCACGAAGTTGCCGCTGCAGACCTGCAGCCCGGGGTAGTCGGTGTAGAGGCGCATTGCGAGCCGGCCGTCCGTGGACGCGAGCTCGGCCGCCGCCAGCTCGCCGCGCGCGGCCGGCGCATCCAGCGCAAAGCAGTGGTCGTAGCCGCCGGCCAGCAACTGCTGCCCGCCCCGGCCGAGGCCGTCGCCGAGGCGCCGGGCCTGGCGCAGGTCGAAGGCCGTGCCGGCCACCGGCGCGAGCTCGCCGGTGGGGATCATGTCGGCCCGCACCGGCAGCATCGCGGCGGCGACGACGCTCAGGCGGTGCCCGCGCACGGAGGCGGCGTCGCCGTCGAGGTTGAAGTAGGGGTGGCTGGTCAGGCTGACGGGGCAGGGCGCGGTGACGCGCGCGCCGAAGCGCAGCGTCAGCGCGGGGCGAGCGGGGTCGACGCGGTACTCGACCTCGGCGTCCAGCGCGCCGGGGTAGCCCTGGTCGCCGTCGGGCGAGTGCAGCGCCAGGCGCAGATGCCGGGGGCCGTGGTCGACGACGCTCCAGCGGCGGCGGTCGAAGCCCTCGGGGCCGCCGTGCAGCTGGTTGGCGCCTTCGTTGGCCGTCAGCGCGTGGCGCCGGCCGCCGAGCGTGAAGGCCGCGCCGGCCAGGCGGTTGGCATAGCGGCCGACGACGGCGCCGAAGTAGCCGGGCTCGCGGGCATGAGCCGCGACCGTCGCGTGGCCGAGGATGGCCTCGCGCCGGCTGCCGTCGGGCAGCGGCACGAGGCAGGACAGCCAGCGCGCGCCAAGGTCGCTGACCTGGATCTGCAGGCCGCCGTCGGCCGTGCCGAGCGTGAAGACCGCGGGGGCCGGGTGGGCGCCGGGCGGCGGCACGGGATTGCGGATCATGGCTGGGTGACGGGCGTGGCTGTGCCGGCTGCGGTCGATGGGCAAAAGGTTACGCTACCATAAATCTGCTGATGCGCCGGCCTGGCTGGTGTTGATTGCGTAACCATCGATGGCGAACGAGCGCCCGCCCAGGTCGCCGGAGTCTGGAGGCAAGCGGTGATGCGTTTCTTGAAATCGATGGCCGGCCTGCTGGCCCTGGCCTGCGGCACGGCCCTGGCCTGCGGCACGGCCCTGGCCTGCGAGGCGCCGGTGTCGGTCTGCGACCACGACCCGGGCCGTGGCCTGGCCCTGGTGCGCGCCGGCGAGCCGGCGGCCGTCTTCGTCGAGGCCGATGCCGACCCGGCGCTGCGCCATGCGGCGGCCAATTTCGCGGCCGACCTGGCGCGCGTGTCGGGCCGCGCCGCGCCGCGGCCGGCCAGCCTGGCCGATGCGCGCGGCGAGCTCGTCGTCATCGCGGCGCTGGGCCGCAGCGCCGTACTTGACGATCTCGTCGCGCGGCGCAAGCTGCAGCTCGACGGGCTGCAGGGGCAGTGGGAGGCCTATCGCCAGGTCGTCGTCGAGCAGCCCTGGCCGGGCGTCGCCCGCGCGCTGGTCATCGCCGGCAGCGACCGGCGCGGCGCGGTCTTCGGCACCTACGAGCTGTCGGCCCGCATCGGCGTCAGCCCCTGGGCCTGGTGGGCGGACGTGCCCGTCGAGCGCAAGGCCGATGTCTTCGTCGGCGCCGGCGCCGGCGCGCGCGGCGACCGGCCTACGGTCAGGTACCGCGGCATCTTCATCAACGACGAGGCGCCGGCGCTGAGCAGTTGGGCGCAGGCGAAGTTCGGCGGCAGCAACGCGGCCTTCTACGAACATGTGTTCGAGCTGATCCTGCGCCTGCGCGGCAACACCCTGTGGCCGGCGATGTGGCCGCCGCGCGCCTTCGCCGCCGACGACCCGCGGAACGCGGCCCTGGCCGACGAGATGGGCGTCGTCATGGGCACCTCCCACCACGAGCCGATGATGCGCGCCCACGACGAATGGGCCCGCTCCAAGGGCGGGGCCTGGGACTATGCGAAGAACGCCGAGCGGCTGCGCGAGTTCTGGCGCGGCGGCCTGCAGCGCATGCTGGGTCGGCCCGACGGCACGCCCTTCGACAGCCTCGTGACCGTCGGCATGCGCGGCGACGGCGACGAGCCGATGGGCGAGGGTACGGCCATCGGCCTGCTCGAAGGCATCGTCAGCGACCAGCGCCGCCTCATTGCCGACGCGACCCACCGGCCGGCCGAGCGCACGCCGCAGGTCTGGGCCCTCTACAAGGAGGTGCAGGACTACCACGACCGCGGCATGCGGGTGCCCGACGACGTGCTGCTGCTGTTCTGCGACGACAACTGGGGCCAGCTGCGGCGCCTGCCCGAGCCGGGTGCCAGGCGCCCCGGCGGCTACGGCGTCTATTACCACTTCGACTACGTCGGCGCGCCGCGCAGCTACAAGTGGTTCAACACCAACGCCATCGGGAAGACCTGGCAGCAGCTGGACCTCGCGCACGAGCGCGGCGCCGATGCGCTGTGGATCGTCAATGTCGGCGACATCAAGCCGATGGAGTTCCCGATCAGCTTCTTCCTGGACATGGCCTGGTCGCCGGAGCGCATGACGCCGGCGGCGCTGGCGGCCTACCCGCGCGACTGGGCGGCGGCGAACTTCGGGCCGGCCCGGGCGGCCGAGATCGGCGACATCCTGACGCGCTACGGCCAGTACGCCGCGCGGCGCAAGCCCGAGCTGGTGGACGAGAACAGCTTCACGCTCGGCCGGGCGACGCCCGAGGCGCTGGACGGCGGCGACTTCGGCCGGCGCGTGGCCGAGTGGGCCGCGCTGGAAGCCCGCGTGGCCCAGGTCAAGGCCGCGCTGCGGCCGGATCAGCTGGACGCCTATTTCCAGCTCGTCGAGCACCCGGTGCTGGCGCTGGCCAACCTCTACCGCCTTTACGAGGCGGTGGCCTGGAACCGCCGGCTCGCCCCGGCCGGCGACGCACGCGCCAATGCCTTCGCCGACCGCGCCGAGGCCGCCTTCGCCCGCGACCAGGCCCTGGCCGACCAGTACCACGCCCTGCAGGGCGGCAAATGGGCCGGCATGATGCTGCAGACCCATATCGGCTACACGGGCTGGCAGCAGCCGGAGCGGAATGTGATGCCGGCCGTGCAGCGCGTGGCCGGCGCGGCGGCCCATGCCGCCGTGGCGCGGCAGCTGGAACCTGCCGCGCCCGCGCAGGCCATCACGCTGGAGGCCACGCGGTTCAGCCGCGCCGTCAACGGCCGGGGCCTCGCCTGGACGGCCATCCCCCATCTCGGCCAGGGCCTGGGCGCCATGGTGGCCCTGCCGCAGGGGCGCGCCGCGACGACGCTGGCCGACGGCCTGCGGCTGGACTACGACGTCGAACTCCCGCAGGGCGCGGACCTGCGCCTCGACCTGCACCTGCTGCCCGCGCTGGACACGCGCGGCAGCGGCGGCCTGCGCCTGGCCGTGGGCCTGGACGAGCGCCCGCCGCAGGAGCTGCGGCTCGGCCTGCAGCCCACGGCCGGTGCCGAGCAGACCGCCGCGGAAAAGGCCTGGGCCCAGGCCGTCAAGGACAACGACGCCGTGCTGAGCGCGCGCTTCGACGGCGTCGCGCCCGGCCGCCACGTCGTGCGCGTCTGGCGCCTGGACGACAACGTCGTGCTGCAGAAACTCGTGATCGTGCCGCTGGCCGGCGAGGCTGCACCACGGGGCGCGGCGCTGACCGGCCATTACCGCAACCTGCTGCGCGAGATCCGCCCCGACATCTCCGAGGCCGACATCGGCGCCAGGCTCGCCGGCTACTGGCGCTCGCTGTTCGAGGGCGATGCCGAGCACCGCGTCGTCTACCCCGCCGCGCCCACGGCCGACGGCCCGGCCGCCTATGTGCTGGACGTCGGCAACGCCGATGTGCGCAGTGAAGGCATGTCCTACGGGATGATGATTGCCGTGCAGATGGGCCGCAAGGCCGAGTTCGACGCGCTGTGGAACTGGGCCGCGACGCATATGCGCTATGCCTCGGGCCCGCGCGCCGGCTACTTCCGCTGGCAGTGCCAGCCGCAGGGCTGCGCCCGGGATGCCGTGCCGGCCTCGGACGGCGAGGAATATTTCGCCACCGCGCTGCTGATGGCCGCCTCGCGCTGGGGCAAGGGCCTGGGCCTGTACGACTACGACGCCCAGGCCCAGGCTCTGCTTGCCACGATGCTGCACAAGGAGGACATGAACGGCGGCATCGTCGACGGCGTGCGCTCCATGTTCTCGCCCGCGCATGGCCAGGTCGTCTTCGTGCCGATTGGCGACGCGGCCGACTTCAGCGACCCGTCCTACCACCTGCCCGCCTTCTACGAGCTCTGGGCCCGGCGCGCCGCCCGGCCCGAGGACCGCGCGCGCTGGGCCGAGATCGCGCAGGCCAGCCGCGCCTACTTCTCCAAGGCCGCCAACCCGGAAACCGGGCTGACGCCCGACTACGCCGAGTTCGATGGCCACCCGCATGTGCACGAAGGCCACGAGGACTTCCGCTACGACGCCTTCCGCACGGCCGTGAACTGGAGCGTCGACCAGGCCTGGTGGGACGAGAACCCCGCCGCGCCCGAGCTGAGCCGCAGGCTGCTCGGCTTCTTCGCGGCCCAGCCGACCCAGCCCTATCCCCACCTCTACACGCTGGCCGGCCAGCCGCTGAATGACGAGCCGTCCAAGGGCCTGGTCGCCAGCAATGCCGTCGCGGCCCTGCTCGTGGACAAGCCGCTGGCCACGCGCTTCGTCAACGACCTGTGGGCGCTGGACCCGCCCGCCGGCCGCTGGCGCTACTACGACGGGTTATTGCAGTTCATGGCCCTGCTGCATGTGACGGGGCGGTTCCGGGCCTGGTGAAGCTGGCCGGACAATGCGCCGGATGAGGAGCGAGGGCATCCCCACCACGGAGCAGGGAGCGGCGGCGTGCGGCTGAGCGCTGCCGGCGTGGCTTCGGCCCCGGTTCTCGGCTCGCGCCTGAACCGGGCGCTGCTGTTCTCGCTGCTCGTCCACGGCCTGCTGCTGAGCCTGAGCTTCGGCCAGGGCCTGGGCCTGCCGGGCCTGGATTTCCCGTGGCAGACCCGCCGTGGCGAGGCGGCGGAACTGCGCGTCGTGCTGGCACCGGCCGCGGCGCCCGAGCCCGAGGCGGTCATGCCGCCGCCGGCCCATGCCGATGCGCCCAACGAGCCGGCGGCCGCGACGCTGCGGCTGGCCGAGCCGGCCGGCGACGTGGCGCCGCTGCCCGAGAGCGGCCTGGCCGTGCTGGCCGTCGAGCGGCCGGCCGCCTGGACCGTCGCGGCGGCGTCGGCGGTGCCGACCTCGGCGATCGCGGCCTTCTCGAGCGCATCCAGCCCCGTCGTGCCGGCGCTGAGCCGCGAGGCGCTGCGTCCGCCCGAGCGGTCTGTTGAATCGGCATCGCTGGACGCAGCCCGGCAGGCGCCGCCGACGGGCGCCATCGCGGCCTTGCCGGGCGCATCGAGCCCGGCCGTCGACGCGCTCGACCGCGCCGGCGTCGACCTGCGCCCGCGCACGGCCGACCGCGCCACGGCGCTGGCCGAGCTGGAGAACGCGCGGGCGCCGGACAAGCCCGCCGCCATCGCCGCATTCGCCAGCGCATCCAGCCCGGCCGTGGAGACGCTGCGCCGCGCGGGCGACGCGCTGCGCGTGCGCGCCGAGCCGGCCGAGCGCAGTGCCGAGCTGGCCCGGCTGGACGGCTCGCGCCAGCAGGCGGCCCGTGCCGACGCCGCACGCCAGGACGCCGCGCGCGCGGACGCGGCCCGGCTGGCGGCGGCCCAGCAGCAGGCGCAGGCCGAGGTGGAGCAGCGCGAGGCCCGGCTGCGCGCCATCGGCCGCCAGCTCGACGAGGAGGCGGCGCGGCGCGATGCGGCGGCGCGCGGCCCCTCGTCGGCCCTGCCGACGTCCTACAGCAGCCCGCGCCGCGGCCGGCTGTTCGGGCTGATCGACGCCAACACCGAGCTGGTGCTCTACGCCGAGGCCTGGGCGCGCAAGATCCAGCTCAACCAGACCTTCGAGCGGGTCCGCGAGGCCGCGCGGGCGGAGCACACCGACCCGCTGGTCATCGTGGCCATCCGCAGCGACGGCTCGGTGGAGTCGGTCAGCTTCGTGCGCTCCAGCGGCGCGCCGGCGCTGGACGAGGCGATCCGGCGCGTCGTGCTGGACCTGCAGAACTATCCGGCCTTCCCGCCGGCGCTGGCGCGGGACTACGACGTCATCGAGATCCGCCGCACCTGGCGCTTCGACTCGGCCATCCGGCTCTACTAGGGCCTGTTCACACGGCGGCAGGCGACCTGCTGCCGTCGTGTGAACAGGCCCTAACCAAACTCGGCGCGCAGCGCGCCGTACAGGCGCTGGAAGCGTTGGTGGCGAGGCCGCAGTGCCGCCGCCAGCGCGGCATCGGGCTCGGCGACGCGGGCGATGTCGGGCGTGCGGCAGACCTCGCCCGGCGTGCCGCCGCAGGCAAGCCAGGCCAGCCGCGCCGCGCCCAAAGCGCCACCGGCTTCGGCGCCGACGCCGTTGACGAGACGGGTGCCCAGCAGCGACGCGAGCAGCCGCGCCCACCAGGCGCTGCGCGCGCCGCCACCGACCAGCCAAAGCGACTCCGCCGCGCCGCCTCCCGCCTGCAAGGCCTGCCAGCCATCCAGCAGCCCGAAGCCCACGCCCTCCAGCACCGCATAACCCAGCGCCGCCGCGTCATGCTCGTGCGTGAGGCCGAAGAACACGCCCTGGGCGTTGGCGTCGTTGTGCGGCGTGCGCTCGCCGCTGAGGTAGGGCAGGAAGAGCGGCGCCCGTTCGCGCTGGGCCGGCGTCAGCCGGGCGACCTGGTCGATCAGCACGGCCTCGCCCGGCTGGCCCAGCGTCTGCGTGACCCAGCGCAGCGCACTGGCCGCGCTGAGCATGACGCTCATCTGGTGCCAGGTGCCGGGCAGCGCGTGGCAGAAGGCGTGCACCGCGCGGGCCGGGTTGGGGCTGAAGCTTTCGTTGCACAGGAAGATGACACCCGACGTGCCGAGCGACAGGAAGCCCTGGCCCGGCTTCACGACGCCCATGCCGACGGCGCTGGCCGCGTTGTCGCCGCCGCCGCCCGCGATGGGAATGCCGGCGCCCAGGCCCCAGCGCGCGGCCAACGCGGGCTTCAGCATCGCGCTGGCTTCGCTGCCTTCGACGAGGCGCGGCATCCGGCCCTCGTCCAGGCCCGTCAACGCCAGCGCCTCGGGCGACCAGCGGCGCTGCGCCACGTCCAGCCACAGCGTGCCGGCGGCGTCGCTCATCTCGCTGACGTATTCGCCCGACAGCTGCAGGCGCAGCCAGTCCTTGGGCAGCAGCACCCGGGCGACGCGGGCGAACAGCTCGGGCTCGTGCTGGCGCATCCACGCGAGCTTGGGGGCCGTGAAGCCCGGCATCGTGAGGTTGCCGGTGATGGCCGGCAGCTCGGGGCAGGCGGCCATCATCCCGGCGCACTGCGCGCCGGCCCGGCCGTCGTTCCACAGGATGGCCGGGCGCAGCACCTGGCCGGCCGCGTCCAGCGTGACGGCGCCGTGCATCTGGCCCGACAGGCCGATGCCGCGCACCGCGGCCAGATCGGCGCCGTGGTCCTGCCTCAGCCGCGCCATGCCTTCGTCGAGTGCGGCCCACCACGCGGCCGGGTCCTGCTCGCTGCACAGCGGCTGCGGGCGCTGCACGGTGAGGGCCACGCCGGTGGTCGCGGCGATGCGGTGCTGCTCGTCGAGCAGCAGCAGCTTCAGCTCGGAGGTGCCGAGGTCGATGCCAAGAAACATGGATCAGACGAAGGCGTTGACGATGTTTTCCAAACGCTCTTGGCGTCCCGAGCGCGGTTGAGGCGAGATGCCCTGCGCGTGCACGACGGCGGCCAGGTCGTCGAGGCTGGCGCCGGCCTGGATCCGCCGGCCCAACGCGCCGTTCCAGCCGGCATAGCGTTCGCTGACGGCGTTCTCAAGCTGACCGCTTTCGTACAGCGCGGCGGCGCTGAGGAAGGCGCGGGCCATGGTGTCCATGCCCCCGATATGGCCTTCGAGCTGGTCGATGGGGTCGATGCTCTGGCGGCGCACCTTGGCGTCGAAGTTGGTGCCGCCCGTCGTGAAGCCGCCGGCGCGGATGATCTCCAGCATGGCCGGCACCAGGGCCGCGTGGTTGTTGGGGAACTGGTCGGTGTCCCAGCCGAGCTGCTCGTCGCCGCGGTTGGCGTCGATGGAGCCGAAGATGCCCAAGGCGCAGGCGGTCGCGACCTCGTGCTCGAAGCTGTGGCCGGCCAGCGTGGCGTGGTTGACCTCGAGGTTGACCTTCACCTCGTTCTCCAGCCCATAGGTCTTCAGGAAGCCGTGGACCGTGGCGCTGTCGTAATCGTACTGGTGCTTGGTGGGCTCCTGCGGCTTGGGCTCGATCAGGATGCTGCCCTTGAAACCGATCTTGTGCTTGTGCTCGACGACGGCCGTGAGAAACCGGCCGTACTGGGCCAACTCGCGCTTGAGGTCGGTGTTCAGCAGGGTCTCGTAGCCCTCGCGGCCGCCCCAGAGCACATAGTTCTCGCCGCCGAGGCGGTGGGTCCACTCCAGCACGTGCTTGACCTGTGCGGCCGCGTAGGCGAAGACCTCGGGGTCGGGGTTGGTGGCCGCGCCGCTCATGTAGCGGCCGTTGGAGAACAGGTTGGCCGTGCCCCAGAGCAGGCCGACCTTGCCGTCCTGCATCTTGCGGGCGGCGGCTTCGAGCAGGCCGTCGAGGATGCGGTTGGACTCGGCCAGCGTCGCGCCCTCGGGAGCCACGTCGCGGTCATGGAAGCACCACCAGGGCAGGCCCAGCCTGGCGAAGAAGTCGAAGGCGGCGTCGAGCTTCAGGTGCGCGGCCTTGACCGGGTCGCTCTCGGCGAACCAGGTGCGCTGGAAGACGGTCTGGCCGAGGCCGAAGACGTCCTCGCCCTTCCAGCAGAAGTTGTGCCAGTAGCAGACGGCCGGGCGCAGGTGCTCGGCCAGGGTCTTGCCGAGCACGACGCGCTGGGCGTCGTACCAGCGGTAGGCCAGCGGGTTGGTGGATTGGGGGCCTTCGTAGCGGACGACGGGGAGATCGGAATAGGCGGTGCTCATGGCGAGGTCCTTGACTAGCGGGAAAGTGGTGGTGATGGAAGGTCAGGCGGCGGCCGGCGCAAGGCCAGCCTGCAGGCGCCGTTGGGCGAGGTCGTCGGCCATCTTCAGCGTCGTCCGCTTGTTCAGCTTGTTGGCCAGCATGCAGATCGTGCAGGCGGCGAACAGTGCGCCGACGCCGAAGCTGGACATGACGCGGTAGCCCTCGATGGCGTTGGGCGCCGTGGGGTGCTGGGTGTCGTAGCCGAAGAAGCCGGCCAGGCACCACAGCAGGCCCGCCGAGCCGAGGGCCAGGCCCGACTTCAGCGAGAAACCGATGGTGGCGAAGACCATGCCGGTGAAGCGGCGGCCGGTCTGCCATTCGGAGTAGTCGGCCGCGTCGGCGTACATGGCCCACATGACGGCGATGGTCGGTGCGTAGAACACGGAGCCGAGCATGTGCAGGAACAGCATGCCCCAGACGGCCGTCGGCGGCATGAGGTAGAGCGCGCAGGCCTGCAGCGATGCCAGCGCGAAGCCCGCGATCGCGACGGTGCGCTTGCCGAAGCGCGCCGACAGGCCCGAGGTCAGCATGATGACGACGATGGTCGTTCCGAAGCCGGCCATGTTCAGGATGCTGTTGTAGACGTCGGCCACGTTGGACTGGGCCAGGCTGTCGCGGGTGCCATGCACGATGTAGCCCAGCGTGTCGGCAAGGCCGCCCGTGCCGGCGGGGTCCGGCGTCGTGAGCCCCAGAGCCGCGACGAAGTCGAACATCGCGGCCTTGTCGACGTAGTGGTGATAGAAGCTGTAGTGGGCGCCGCCGCGCAGGGACAGCATGCCGAAGTTGAAGACGGTGTAGGCCACCAGCGCGATCCACGGCGCGTTCTTCAGCAGGTCGGCGAAGTCCTGGCGCGGCGAGGAGTGCGTCTCGACGATGGGCTTGATGCGCTCCTTCGTCGTGAAGACGGTGACGAGGAACAGCACCAGGCACAGTGCGGCCCAGATCGTCATCGTGACCTGCCAGCCGTGGGCGCGGTCATGGCCTTGCGCGAACTTGGCCACCAGCGGCAGCGTGAAGCCGCCGACGATGAACTGCGCCACGTTGACCGACACGAAGCGGTAGGAGTTGAGCTTGGTGCGTTCGTTGAGGTCGCCCGTCATGACGCCGCCGAGCGCGGAGTAGGGCATGTTGTTCATCGAGTACAGCGTCATCAGCAGCGTGTTGGTGATGCCGGCGTAGGCGATGACCATGCCGGTGCTCCAGCCCCAGCTCGGGTCGGGCGTCGTGTAGGCGGCGACCATGACGACGCACCAGGGAATGGTCGTCCACAGCACCCAGGGGCGGAACTTGCCCCAGCGGGTGCTGGTGCGATCGGCCAGCACGCCCATGACGGGGTCGAAGATGGCGTCCCACAGGCGCGGCCACAGCAGGATGGCCGCGGCCGTGTTGGCCGACAGGCCGAACACGTCCGTGTAGAAGTTCAGCTGGAACAGCACCATCGTCATGAAGACGAAGTTGGCCGCCGCGTCGCCGCAGCTGTACCCCGCCTTTTCCAGGAAGGAAAGTCGCTGGTTCATAGGTCTCCTCTTGTGTTTTTCTGAGCTTGTCTCCGCCCGTTGGCGGGTCTGGCGAGGATCAGGCCTTGGCTTCGTAGCTGAAGTGGTCGAAGTCCGCCGTCTTGCGCGTGCCGGCCAGGTCCTGGCAGGCGATGCCGATGAAGTTGCCGGTGAAGCCGAAGCTGTTGGCGAAGCCATTGAGGAAGCGGGTCGCGAATTCGTCGCTAAGCATCGCGGCGTCCAGCGCCGGGCCGATGGCCTGCCATGCGTCGCTGCCCTGGCGGAACTGGAACTGGTAGGTGTCGTGGCTGAACTCGACGGCCAGGTCCACCGGGCCGGCAGCCAGCGCGACGGGCGCGGCCGGGCCGCTGATCTGGCCGTCGCGGTTGACGGTCAGGTAGACGACGCGCTGCTCGCTGTCGAAGTCCCGCGTGACGTGCAGGTAGGCGTGGTTGCGGGTGTTGTAGTAGGCGACCAGGCCGGCCGTCTGGTGGAAGCTGTCGGGCTCGAAGGCCACGCGCGTCTCGACGCGGCAGTTGAAGTGCTGCTGGCGGCGCGCGACCAGGCTCTGGTCGAACAGGCTCATCAGCGACTCGCGGCCCGTCAGGCGCAGGTGGCCGGGGCGGGCGCTGAGGGAGGCCCAGCTCTCGTCGAAGGGCTTGCGCAGCGAGTTCAGGTGGCCGTTGAACGTGGTCGAGTCGAAGTCGTCGCGGGCGGCCTCGGCAGGGAAGGGGTGGGGCGGCAGGTCGGGCAGCGCGACGTGGGCGCCGGGCTGCTGGCTCGCCTGGCCGTCCGCACCGACCACCTCCGGCCAGTCGTCGTCGCGCCAGCGAATGCGCTGCAGCGCGGTCTCGCGGCCCAGCGGGCAGTGCAGGCCGGCGTAACCGTCCTCGGGTTTGTTGTTGGCGGCGTTGGGACCGCTCCACTCCAGCGGTCGGCCGGCCAGATGCGCCATGAACCACTCGCCGCTGGCCGTCTCGACGAGGCTGGCGTGGCCGCTGCGCTGCAGGCCGTCGGTCTTCTTCTGCCAGGCGGTCAGCAGCGGGTTGCCGGGCAGGGTCTCGTAGGGGCCGTCGATGAGGCGCGAGCGGGCCAGCGTGACGGCATGCTCGTAGAAGGTGCCGCCCTCGGCCGTCAGCAGGTAGTACCAGCCGTTGCGGCGGTAGAGGTGCGGGCCCTCGACGACGCCCAGCTCCGTGCCGCGGTAGATGTTCTTGACCGGACCGACGGGCTGCTTCGCCTCGTGGTCGTACTCCTGCAGCAGGATGCCGTTGAAATGGTTCTTGCCGGGCCAGTGCGTCCACTGCTGGTTGACCAGCCAGTGGCGACCGTCTTCGTCATGGAACAGGCTGGGGTCAAAGCCCGAGCTGTTCAGGTAGATGGGGTCGCTCCAGGGGCCGTCGATGCCGGGCGCCGTGATCAGGTAGTTGTGCGTGTCCTTGAAGGCGCCGATGGTGGAGCGCACGTCGGTGTAGATCAGCCAGAACTGGCCGTTCGCATGGCTGAGGCAGGGCGCCCAGACGCCGGCCGAGTCGGGGTGGCCGGTCAGGTCGAGCTGGCTGCGGCGAGTGACGGCGTAGCTGTGGTGGCGCCAGTGCTTGAGGTCGCGCGAGTGGTGGATGCGCACGCCGGGCCACCACTCGAAGGTGGAGGTGGCGATGTAGTAGTCGTTGCCAACGCGGCAGATCGAGGGGTCGGCATGGAAGCCCGGCAGGATGGGGTTGGTGATCATGGGGCAGGGGCCTGTTTACACGGCGGGAATCGGTGCGAGAGGGTCTGCGCGGGCGCATGGCGTCGTTGCGCGCCTTGCCTGGGCATGAGCCCAGGCGGCGTCGCACGCCTAGCCCTGCACCCGCGCAGACCCTCTCCCGAAGGGTTGTTACTCAAAAGCCCGCGCGCGGCGTTGCGAAGCCTCGCTGGGGATGACCCCAGCTTCGACTTCGCGCCTTGCTCGCGGGCTTTTGAGTGACAACGCATCCGATCCCCGCCGTGTAAACAGGCCCCTAGGCGGCCGCGGCCAGGCGGCTGGCGGCAATCAGGGGGCGGGTGAGACGGTAGCGGGCGAGGGCGGCGGCACCGACGGGAACGGCGTCGGCGCCGAAGCGCGAGACGGTCACCAGCGGCGGCCGCAGGCCGGCGGCGCCGGCATGGCGCTCCAGCATCTGGAAGGCGGGTTGCAGCAGGGTCGCGCCGAGCTCGACGGCGGGGCCGCCGAGCACGATGCTGCCGGGGTCGTAGGCGGCGCAGAGGTTGCCCAGCAGCATGCCGAGGTAGCGGCCCGCGCGCGCGATGGCGGCGGCGGTGTCGGCCGGGGCGTCGGCCAGCCGGCGCTGCACCTCGGCCAGGCCGGCGCCGGCCGCGTCGGCGGGCAGCATCGCGCGAAAGCCCACCAGTGCCTCGGCGCAGCCCAGGCGGCCGCAGGAGCAGGCCGGGCCGTCGAGCTGCAGCGTCGTGTGGCCGACCTCGCCGGCCAGGCCGCGCGCGCCGGTCAGCAGCCGGTCCTCGACGACGACGCCGGCCCCGACGCCCAGGCCGAGGCTCAGGTAGACCAAGGGGTCGGGCCGGCGCTCGGCGGCGAACTCCAGCTCGCCGATGACGGCCGCGTCGGCCTCGTTCTGCAGGTAGAGGGGCGCGGCCTGCAGCGCCGTGCCGCGCAGATGGCCGGCCAGCAGCCGCGCGGCGGGCAGGTCGCGCCAGCCGAGGTTGGGCGCGAAGTGCAGGTGGCCGCTGGGCTCGTCCACGCCGCCGGGCAGGCCCACGCCGATGCCGACGACCCTTTGGCTGGCGCCGTCCAGCGGCGCCTGCAGCTGCAGCAGCAGGCGCGCGAGCCGGGCCAGCGCCGCGTGCGCGTCGTGGCCGGCGTCCAGCGGGCTGCGCAGCCGCGCGAGGATGTCGCCGGTCAACGAGGTGGCGATGGCGTGCACGCCGTCCACGCCGACCTCGGCGCCCAGCAGCACGAGCCGGCCCTGGTGGATGAACAGCGGCGTTGGCCGGCGGCCCAGCTCGCCGGTGGCGACGACCTCGCGCTCCAGCAGCCAGCCCTCGTCGATCAGCTCGCGCACCAGGCCGCTGACGGTGGACTTGGTCAGCATCAGCGCCTCGGCCAGGGCCGCGCGCGACTGGCCGGGGTGGGCGCTGAGCCGCCGCACGATGGCCATGCGGTTCAGGGTCTTCAGCAGATGCTGGTCGCCGGTCAGCTGCATGGTGGGGGCGGGGTGCGGTCGGCGGCGCGTGGGCTCAAGGGGGTCTCCGGCGTGCGGCGCTAGTGGCGCGGCGGGTTTGCGGGCTTAAATGTAGCGCTACCATTTTGCTTTGCGCAAGCCTGGAATCTCTAACATCCGGGCAAAACCCGATCTGGGCAGACCGCTGCCGGCCCGGGCACTTCCAAGCCGTCGCGGCATCCGCCCGGTGCGACACTGGTTCGCGGTCTATGATTGCGCAACCAAATCGCGCCGCCGCCGGCCCGCTACATTGGCCGGATCAACACTCGAAAGACCCCTTTGAAGCCAACCGCTCGTGCCGGGCGCAGCCCCAAGGTCGCCACCATCGCCGACGTGGCGAGTCTCGCCGGGGTGTCGCCCATGACGGTGTCGCGGGTCATCAACGGCGAGCAGAACGTGCGTCCCGGCACGCGCGAGAAGGTCCAGGCCGCCGTCGCCGAGCTGAACTACGTGCCCAATCAGGCCGCCCGCCACCTGGCCGGCTCGGAGCCCATCCGCATCGGCATGCTCTACATCGACCCGACGGCCGGCTACCTCAACGAGTTCCTGATCGGCCTGCTGAACAAGGCCAGCCTGCGCCATGTGCAGCTGGTGGTGCAGCGCTGCGAGGCCGCGCGCGACGGCGAGGAGAAGCCGGTCGCCGAGATGATCGCCAACGGCATCGACGGCCTCATCCTGCCGCCGCCCTTCTGCGACTCGCAGCCCCTGCTCAAGCTGGTGGCCGACACCGGCACGCCGGCCGTCGTCGTGTCCAGCGGCATGCCGCCCGAGGCCGTCTGCGCCGTCGGCATCGACGACTACCAGGCCGCCTACGAGATGACGCGCCATCTGCTCAGCCTGGGCCACCACCGGCTGGGCTTCATCATCGGCGACCCCTACCAGAGCAGCAGCGCGCGCCGCCTCGCGGGCTTCCATGCGGCGATGGCCGATGCCGGCCTCGACATCGCCGAGGAGGAGGTCGTCGCCCAGGGCATGTTCACCTACCGCTCGGGCCTGGACGCGGCCGAGCAGCTGCTGGCGCAGGAGCGCCGGCCCACGGCCGTCTTCGCCAGCAACGACGACATGGCCGCCGCCACCGTCGCCATCGCGCACCGCCTGGGACTTGACGTGCCCAGCGACCTGACCGTCGTCGGCTTCGACGATGCGCCGCTGGCCACGACGATCTGGCCCGAGCTGACGACCGTGCGCCAGCCCATCATGGAGATGGCCGGCGCGGCCGTGGACCTGCTGGTGCGCCACATCCGCGCGCGCCGCGCCGGCGAGCCGCTGGCGCCCGAGCACGAGCTGATGGACTTCGAGCTCGTGCGTCGTCAGTCCGACGCCGCGCCGCGGCTGCGGCCGCCGCTGCGCCTGGGCGCCTCGGCCTGAGCGGCACTCGCGGCGGCCGGCCGGTTTCCTGTTTCAGCAACGCATCGGAGGGAGTTGGACATGAGGTGGACCAGCATTGCCGAGACCAGCGAACTCATCCCCTTGCCGGCCGGCTATGCCTTCAGGCAGCTGCGCCGCGAAGACGTTCCCGAGCTTGCCGCGAAGGTGCGCCAGTGGCACCCGGACATCGTCGTCGGCGCGGGCAGTTGCTATGTGCGCGAGGCGTTCTACCTGGACAAGACCTGCCTGGCCGGCGAGGCCGAGCGCGACATCTATGTGCTGCTGATCGAGTGCGCCGGGGAACTGGCGGGCATGTGGTCCTTCGAGCGCGAGGACGACGCCTTGTCCATCTACGGCCGCATCCTGATCGTCGCCCCCGAGCACCGCGGCTCGAAGGTGGCGGTCAGCTGCATGCTGGGCACGGAGCGCGTCTGCCGTGCCTGCGGCGCCGAGTTCGTCTACACGATGGCGACGCTGAAGACGCCGCATATGCAGATGGCGCTGGAGCGCGCCGGCTACCAGCTGGTCGGCTTCGCGCCGGGCTATGACCGCGAGGTCGGCCGGGACGGGCTCGTGAAGCGGGTCTACGAGGCCGTGTTCGGCAAGATCCTCGTGTCCGACGCCGAGATGCTGCGCCCCGATCCGGCCCACCTGACGCCGCGCACCCGGGCGCTGTTCGAGCTGATGTTCCCGCCGGCGGCCTAGCGCGCCGTATCAGTCGTCCGAGCCCATGAAGCCGAACAGCTGCAGCAGGCTCGTGAACAGGTTGAAGACCGACACGAACAGGCTGACCGTGGCCAGCACATAGTTGGTCTCGCCGCCGTCCACGATCTGCCGGGTCTCGAACAGGATCAGGCCCGCGGACAGCAGGGCGACGACGGCCGAGACCGCCAGCGCCAGCGCCGGGATCTCGAAGAACACGGCGGCCAGGCCGGCCAGCAGCGCGACGACCATGCCGGAGAACAGCAAGCCGCCCATCCACGACAGGTCGCGCTTGGTCGTCGTTGCATAGGCCGACAGCGCCAGGAAGACCGCGCCGGTGGCGCCCAGCGCCAGCATGACGGCCTGGCCGCCGGCAGGCATGGCCAGCGTGCGCGTGAGCAGCGGGCCCAGCGTCCAGCCCATGAAGCCGGTCAGCGCGAACACGAGGCCGACGGCGGCGCCGCGGTTCTTCAGCCTGTGGATGCCGAACAGCAGGCCGAAATAGGCCGCCAGAGTCAGGATCGGGCCTGGCGCCGGCAGCCGGAAGGCCACGGCCGCCGCGGCGACGGCGGCGCTGAGCAGCAGCGTCATGGCCAGCAGGGCATGGGTGTTGCGCAGCACGCGGTGGGCGGTGCCGCGGTCGAGCGTGGTGCCGTGGGGCAGGGCCACGGCAGCGGAGCGGGTTTGCATGGCAGACCTCCAGCTGGAAGAAACGGCGCAGCTTAGGCAGGCCATGCAGCAAATAAAAGCAGAGAATCAGGAAGCATTAATTCTGGATAACTTGCTGAGTCCGCGATGAGCCTGAGCTTCAGCTACCGCCACCTGTACTACTTCTGGGCCGTGGCCAAGGAGGGCGGCCTGACGCGCGCGGCGACCAGGCTGGGCCTGTCGGTGCAGACGGTGTCGACCCAGGTGCGCGAGCTGGAGCAGGCCCTGGGCGCGGCGCTGCTGAAGCCGGCCGGCCGGGGGGTGGCGCTGACCGAGGCCGGCAGCACGGCGCTGGACCTGGCGGAGCAGATATTCTCGCTCGGCGAGACCCTGCCCGAGCGCGTGCGCGAGGCCGTCGACGTGCCGACCCTGCGCCTGGCCGTGGGCATCTCGGACGGCCTGCCCAAGCTCGTCGCGCAGCGCCTGCTGGCCCCCATCCTCGACACGCCGCAGCTGCGCCTGCTCTGCCACGAGGACGAGTTCGACGACCTGCTCGGTGACCTGGCCCTGCACCGGCTCGACGTCGTGCTGGCCGACCGGCCCGCGCCGTCCAACCCCAATCTGCGCGTCTACAGCCATTCGCTGGGCAGCTCGCCCATCGCCTGGTATGCGCATCCGCGCTGGGCCGCGGACGCGGCGCGTGACTTTCCCGCCTCGCTGGCCGATGTGCCGCTGCTGCTGCCGACCTCGCACGCGGCGCTGCGCCCGCGCCTGGACCAGTGGCTGGCCGACCTCGGCCTGCGCCCGCGCGTGGCCGGCGAGTTCGAGGACAGCGCGCTGCTGGCGACCTTCGGCAGCGAGGGCTTGGGCGTGTTCCCGGCGGCGACGGCCGTGGACGATGCGCTGACGAGCCGCTACGGCGTCGTCAACGTCGGCCGCGCCGAGGGCCTGGCCGAGCAGTTCTACGCGGTCGGCACCGACAAGAAGATCAGCCACCCGCTGGTGCGTCGGCTGCTGCCGCAAACGGCCTGAGTCAGCCGCGCTTGCTACAGTTGACGTTTACGTCAATTAACGAGCGCCCGGCGCCCCGCCACCCGCGGGTCAGGCCTGGCGGACAGGAGACTCCACCATGAATCTGCCCGGCCTCAACTTCCAACTCGGCGAGGACATCGACGCACTGCGCGACGCGGTGCGCGCCTTTGCCGAACAAGAGATCGCGCCGCGCGCGGCCGAGATCGACCGCAGCGACCGGTTCCCGATGGACCTGTGGCGCAAGATGGGCGAACTCGGCGTGCTCGGCATCACGGTGCCCGAGCAGTACGGCGGCGCCAACATGGGCTATCTGGCCCATATGGTCGCGATGGAGGAGATCAGCCGCGCCAGCGCGTCGGTGGGCCTGTCCTATGGCGCGCACAGCAATCTGTGCGTGAACCAGATCAAGCGCAACGGCAACGACGCGCAGCGCGCCAAGTACCTGCCCAGGCTCATCAGCGGCGAGCATGTCGGCGCGCTGGCGATGAGCGAGCCGGGCGCGGGCTCCGACGTCATCAGCATGAAGCTGCGCGCCGACGACAAGGGCGGCTACTACGTCCTCAACGGCAGCAAGATGTGGATCACCAACGGCCCCGACGCCGACACGCTGGTGGTCTACGCCAAGACCGAGCCCGAGCTGGGCGCGCGCGGCGTGACGGCCTTCCTGATCGAGAAGGGCATGAAGGGCTTCTCCATCGCGCAGAAGCTCGACAAGCTCGGCATGCGTGGCTCGCACACCGGCGAGCTGGTGTTCCAGGACGTCGAGGTGCCGGCCGAGAACGTGCTGGGCACGGTGAATGGGGGTGCCAAGGTGTTGATGTCGGGCCTGGACTACGAGCGCGCCGTGCTCACCGGCGGCCCGCTGGGCATCATGCAATCGGTCATGGACAACGTCGTACCCTACATCCACGACCGCAGGCAGTTCGGCCAGAGCATCGGCGAGTTCCAGCTCATCCAGGGCAAGGTGGCCGACATGTACACCGTGCTGCAGGCCGGCCGCAGCTTCGCCTACACGGTGGCCAAGAACCTCGACATGCTGGGCGCCGAGCATGTGCGCCAGGTGCGCAAGGACTGCGCCTCGGTGATCCTGTGGTGCGCCGAGAAGGCCACCTGGATGGCCGGCGAGGGCGTGCAGATCTTCGGCGGCAACGGCTATATCAACGAGTACCCGCTGGGCCGGCTGTGGCGCGACGCCAAGCTCTACGAGATCGGCGCCGGCACCAGCGAGATCCGCCGCATGCTGATCGGCCGCGAGCTGTTTGCCGAGACCATGTAATGGTCGAGGGGACGGACAACAAGCCGCAGAGCGGCGCCGTTGCGGCGAAGGGTCATATCCGCAAAGCGGATGTGTGCCGTAGCCAAACGATGTAACCCCTGGATGAGAAAATGGCGGCATGACGACGACCAATCACGAACTGCAGGATCTGCTCGACAACAACAAGCGCTGGGCCGCGGAGACCGAGGCCGGCGAGCCGGGCTTCTTCTCGCGCCTGCTCAAGCAGCAGACGCCGCAATACCTGTGGATAGGCTGCGCCGACAGCCGCGTGCCGGCCAACGAGCTCGTCGACCTGCTGCCCGGCGAGCTGTTCGTGCACCGCAACGTCGCCAATGTCGTCGTGCACTCGGACCTGAACTGCCTGTCCGTCATGCAGTTCGCCGTCGACCAGCTCCAGGTGCGCCACATCATCATCGTCGGCCACAGCAACTGCGGCGGCGTCGTCGCGGCGCTGAAGGATCTGCGCGTGGGCCTGGTCGACAACTGGCTGCGCCATGTGCAGGACGTGCGCAATGTGCACCAGGAATGGCTGGACACGCTGCCCGGGGCCAGCCGCGTGAACGCGCTGTGCGAGCTCAACGTGCTGCACCAGGCGCGCAACGCCTGCCACACGACGGTGGTGCAGGACGCCTGGGCGCGCGGCCAGCCCGTGGTCATCCACGGCTGGGTCTACGGCCTGCACAACGGCCTGCTCAACGACCTCGCGATGACGGTGGACGACGCATCGGCCGTCGAGCCCTCGTTCAGGCGCGCGCTGGCGGCCCTGAAGGCGCGCTACCCGGCCCCGGGCGCCCCGGCCTGAAGGCGTGCCGGCGCCGGCCTTGCGCCGAACCGGCCACCCCCGCGCCCGATGACCGCCGCCGCCTTCCCTCCCAAGCTCACCGACCCGCGCGCCTTCGAGATCGCGCTGGCCCTGCTCGAAGGCTTCGACCGCCATTACCGGCTGTTCCGCGCCACGTCCGCCGAGGCCAAGGTCCGCTTCGAGCGCGGCGACTGGCAGGGCCAGCAGCGTGCGCAGGCGCTGCGCATCGAGTTCTACGACACCCGCGTCGCCGAGGCCAGTGCGCTGCTGGAGGCGCGCTTCGCGGCGTCCGGGTTGCCGATGGCGGTCTGGCAGCAGGTCAAGCTGCACTACATCGGCCTGCTGACCAACCACCACCAGCCCGAGCTGGCCGAGACCTTCTTCAACTCGGTCTGCACGCGCATCCTGCACCACGCCTACTTCCACAACGACTTCATCTTCGTGCGGCCGGCCATCTCGACCGAGTACATCGAGAACGACGAGCCCGCCGCGCTGCCGACCTACCGTGCCTACTACCCGGCGCCCGGCACGCTGCGCGACACGCTGCGGCGCGTCATCACCAACTTCCAGCTCGACGGCGAGTTCGCCCACCTGGACGCCGACGTGGACCGCGTGCTGGCCGCCGTGAAGCAGCAGCTCGGCGAGTTCCGCTGGCGCGCCAACTTCCAGCTGCAGGTGCTGTCCAGCCTGTTCTACCGCAACAAGGGCGCCTACGTCGTCGGCAAGATCATCAACGGCTTCAGCGAGACGCCGTTCGCGCTGCCCATCCTGCGGCGCGACCGGGACGGTGCGTTCTTCATCGACGCGGCGCTGTTCGGCGAGGACGACCTGCTGATGCTGTTCAGCTTCGCGCGGGCCTACTTCCTCGTCGACATGGAGGTGCCCAGCGCCTATGTGCAGTTCCTGCGCTCGATGATGCCGCGCAAGCCGCGCTCCGAGATCTATTCGGCCCTGGGCCTGCAGAAGCAGGGCAAGAACCTCTTCTACCGCGACTTCCTCTACCACCTGAAGCACAGCAGCGACAGCTTCCGCATCGCGCCGGGCATCAAGGGCATGGTCATGCTGGTGTTCGACCTGCCGAGCTGGCCCTTCGTGTTCAAGGTCATCAAGGACTTCTACCCGCCGCAGAAGGACACCAGCCGCGAACTCATCCAGAGCAAATACCTGCTCGTGAAGACCCACGACCGCGTCGGCCGCATGGCCGACACGCTGGAGTACACGCGCGTGGCCTTCCCGCGCCACCGCTTCGAGCCGGAGCTGATCGCCGAACTGCGGCACTTCTGCCCCAGCCTCGTCGAGGAGACGGGTGACGACCTCGTCATCCGCCACCTCTACATCGAGCGCCGCATGGTGCCGCTCAACATCTATCTGCAGGACGCCACGCCCGAGCAGGTGGCGCGCGTCGTCGTCGAGTACGGCAACGCGATCAAGGATCTCGTCGCGGCCAACATCTTCCCGGGCGACATGCTGTGGAAGAACTTCGGTGTGACCCGCCACGGCAAGGTCGTGTTCTACGACTACGACGAGATCGAATACCTGAGCGACTGCAACTTCCGCCGCCTGCCCGAGCCGCGCAACGAGGAGGAGGAGATGTCGGGCGAGGTCTGGTGGCCGGTGGCGCCGCGCGACGTCTTCCCCGAAACCTTCGGCCCCTTCCTGCTCGGCAACCCGCAGGTGCGCGAGAGCTTCATGCGCCACCACGCCGACCTGCTGGACGCCGGCTTCTGGCAGGCCCACAAGGAACGCATCCTGGCGGGGCATGTGCACGACGTGTTTCCGTACGACCCGGCGCGGCGGTTTGCAGCGGGTTGAGGGAAGCCGGCGTAGCGTTTGGTGTCCTGGGCCGTTGGCGAAGTAGCGGCCGGCCGTGCGTACCATCACTACGCAATGGCAGCGCTGATTGCCGCCCGCTCGACTGAGGGAGAAGCGCCATGGACAGCGATGACGACACCCCGCTCAACACCCGATTGGTCCGGGTGTATGGCCGCGTGCAAGGCGTCGGCTACCGCCATGCCTGCGTGCAGCAGGCGCTTGCGCTGGGCATCACCGGCTGGGTACGCAACCGCATGGACGACTCCGTGGAAGCGATGCTGCAGGGCACGCCACGGCAATTGGCTCTGATGTGCACCTGGATGCGCGATGACATGCCGGCGGCGCTGGTCGAGAGAATGGACACTACTGAGTTGCCGCCCCCCTTTCCAAAGTTCGATCGATTCGAGCAGCGACCGACGGCTTGACGATGTCGTGGCGCGGTCGGTGCAGACGCGCTGAAAAGGGGGGCGAACATCCGGCGGGTGCCGGCCATGCTCAGACATCGATGAATGTCAGCTTCCAGCAGACTATGCTCGTGTCCGACAGGATGGAGACGCGATCGCCCATCTCCCGCGCCCACAAATCAACATGACGAAGTCCTGGTCACGCGCTCTTATCGTCCTGCTCATCGGCTTCGCCCCTGTCCTGGCACAGCCCCAATGCGCTCGTCCGCTGCAGATACCAGTGGCACCGATCGGTTTTGCGGTCACGGTGGTCGGCCAGCAAGTCGGCGGCATTTACCCTGATCTGTTACGGGTCGAGGCGGCCAAGGCAGGCTGCACGGTCGAATTCCAGGTCGTGCCTCGCTCGCGCCAGGAGATGTTGTTCGAGATCGGCCTGGCAGACCTGCTGATTCCGGCACGACGCTCGGCGCGGCGCGACGAGTACGGCATCTTCGTTCCTATGATTCTCAGCCGTGCTGAGCTACTGTGGATGCAACCGCGTTCACTGACTGTCCATAGCCTGGCAGAGCTTCTCGATCATCGTGAACTGCGCGTTGGCGTTGTACGTGGCTATGACTACGACGCGAGCTACCAGTCGCTGCTCAAACAGCTCCTCGCGCAGAGTCGGCTGACAATGACCGCGGATCCCGTGTCGCTGGCCCGCATGCTGGACACCGGCGCAATCGATCTGGCCGTGGTCACGCCCACTGCCGTCACGGGCGCGCTGCGCGGCGACAGCAAGTGGGGCCACCTGATCGAACGCTTGCGCTCAGAGCCCGTGGAAGAGTTGTCCTGGGCCGAGAGCGGCGCCTACGTGGCGCGGCACTCTTCGTTGAATGCCGCCGATCGCCAGCGCGTGCGGGCGATGCTTCAGAACATCGACCGGTCCGGCGCGGCGTGGCGCGAATTCCAGCACTACTACCCGGAACGCAATCTGAGCGATTCGGTGCGGGCGCGTTGATTGGTCGAAGCAGGCTTCTTTCAACCTGATGCGGATATTCACTTGCGGCCATTTGCGGCTGTTCGCGACCGGCCGGTTTCAACAGCGCCTTGTCCATCGTTGCCGCATCCACGGGGGCACATCGCTGCGGGATCAACCGCGAACATGCCTAGGGCGTTGATCCGATAGCGCTTCAGAATCGCTCCTTCATGCGGCTCGTGCTTCTGTGGCAAATAGGCGAGCGTCCTGTCGACACAATGGCGAGCGACGCGCTCGGGAATGAAGCGACCAGCAGCCCGCAGACTGCGGTCGCGCTTAACGGAATCGCCTCAAGCGTACTGCGCGAGACCGTTGCCGAGGGACCAGTTCTCTTTCGCGACCTCAACAAGGTTCACAAACACGTCCTCCGGCCGGATGCCGGGGCGGTCGCGGAGCAGCTCCGCGATCCGCCGAAACAGCGCTTTCTTCTGTTCGACGGTGCGGGTGTTGTTCACCGTGATCTGGATGAATACGACATCGTCGCTGCGGGCGACGCCAAGATAAGACGCGCCATAGCGGAAGTCCGCGGCGTCATGCTCCCTGAGGGTCATGAACTCGTTGTCTTCGGGCACGTTGAATGTTTCGTGCAGCGCCCGGTAAAGGCTGTCGAAGATCGCCTGCCGGTAGGCCTCAGGCTTTCCAGCGCGTAGAGAGATGTGGGTGAGCGGCATCGCGCGTCCTTTCCATGTTGTCCTGGCCAAACGGTAAATGCCGCTAGCTATTTCAACAAACTATTGAGAGAGATATCAGAGATAATGTTCTGAAATGATGGAGCGTCCCCTCGACCTGGATGCCGTCCAGGCTTTCGTCCGCATTGCCGAGCTTGGAAGCTTTACGCGCGCGGCTGAAGCCATGCGGACGACGCAGGCCGCGGTCAGCTTGAAGCTGAAGCGGCTCGAGGAGAGGCTCGGTTTCCGGCTCGTCGAGCGGACCCCCCGGTACGTGGAGCTTTCGGCGCGAGGTGCGGCCTTCCTCGAACACGCTCGCGAACTCTTGGAGGTACACGATCGCGCGCTCGCCGCATTTGCCGGAGCCCGGCAGCGCCTCACGATTGGCATCAGCGACCATGTCGCGGGGCCGGAACTCCCCGCGCTGATCGCGCGCATGAACTCGCAAGACCCGCAGCTGTTGATCGAAATCCGGATCGGATCGTCGGGCGATCTGCTTCAAAGCTTCGACCGGCGGGAGCTCGACACGGTGATCGTCCGCCTGCATGCCGGGCGCAGCGACGGGGAAATCCTGACCGAAGAAAAGTTCGGCTGGTTCGCAGCGCCACGCTGGCAGCATCGCGCGGGCGAGCCCTTGCCGGTTGCCACGCTTGCCGAGCCCTGCGGTGTGCGTGCGTTGGCCGGGCAGTTTCTTGATGCCGCAGGCGTAGCTTGGACGGAAATTTTCGTCGGCGGTGGCGTTGCGGCGGTCGCCGCGGCCGTTATGGCCGGGCTCGGCATTGCCGCGCTAGCTCCGCGCATGCTGCCATTTGGCGCGGTTGACGTCGGCGCCAAGCTCGGGCTTCCCGATTTACCGCACTTGCCAGTTCTGCTTCACTCAAGGGGCGGCAACGGTCGAGCGCGCGATGCACTGGCCGCACTTTCAGCTGCCTTCAAAAGCGCGGTGCGCGGCTAGGGCGCAAGCTGCCACTTGCATCGAACGTTGAGCGACTGCTGATGGGCGCCGAATCCGACGGCGCCAATGACGGCAACGGGTCGGATGCAGGCATAGCCGGCCTTTCTAGACGACCAGCCGGTGACCATGAACCCGCTGCCGTCTGAAACAGGCGCCGCCGCGCAATTGCTCGGCCCTTCAGCCCTGCGTCGGCCGGAATACCCGCACGCGATGCCCGTCCGGGTCGGCCGTCACGGCCGTGAAGCCGAAGTCCATGGCCGTCGGCGCCTGCAGCACCGGCCAGCCCGAGGCCTTCCAGGCAGCGACGGCAGCGTTGACTTCGTCGTCGCTGCCGACCGTGATGCCGATCTCCGCGCCGCCGCCGCGATGCGGGCCTGTCGGCCGCACGTCGTGCGCGGCCCAGAGGCCGAGCAGGGTCTTGTCGTTGAGCATGAACATCGCGAAATTGGGGCTTTGCTCGATGGGCTCGCGGCCCAGCAGCGAGCGATAGAAGAGCACGCTCTCGGCGGGGCTGTGCACGTAGAGGATGAGGCAGTCGGGTTGCATGTCGGTCTCCGGTGTGGGTGAGCACCGCCATGCTCGGCGCCGGCTGCGACAGGACCTGTCAGCAGGCACGGCCACAATGTCGCCTCAACAGGTTTCAGACCCGCAGCACCATGACCGAACCCCGCCCCGAACTGCCCGACCATCTCAGCGTCGACCCGCGCAGCCCCCACCACGTCGCCGCCGTGTTCGAGCACGACATCGGCATCCGCTTCAACGGCAAGGAGCGCAGCGACGTCGAGGAATACTGCATCAGCGAAGGCTGGATCAAGGTGCCCGCCGGCAAGACGCTGGACCGCAAGGGCCGCCCGCTGACGATCAAGCTCAAGGGCCAGGTCGAGGCCTTCTACCGCTGAGCCGCAGGCTCAGCCCGCCCTCGGGCCGCAGCGTGACCGCCATGCGCGGCTTGGGCGCCGCGTGCCCGACGGGACTCAGCTCGAAGCGCTGCAGCAGCAGCGCCGCGATCAGCGTCATCTCCAGCACCGCGAAATGCTGGCCCAGGCAGACCCGCGGCCCGAGGCCGAAGGGGATGTAGGCGCCGCGCGGGATCTCGTCAGGGGCATCGGGCATGAAGCGCTCCGGCCGGAAGCCCTCGGGCTCGTGCGGCCACCAGCGCGGGTCGCGGTGCAGCAGCCAGGGCGTCACGCGGATCAGCGTGCGCGCCGGCAGCCGCACGCCGCCCAGCGTGATGTCGCGCGTCAGCCGCCGCGTCAGCATGGCGGCCACCGGCGGGTAGAGGCGCATCGCCTCCTTCAGCGTCGCCGACAGCAAGGGCAGGGCGCCCGCGTCGTCGGCCGTCGGCACGCGGCCGCCCAGCACGGCGTCGACCTCGGCCCGCGCCCGCGCCTGGGCCTCGGGGTGGGCGGCCAGCAGCCAGCTCCACCACAGCAGGGCCGTCGCGCTGGTCTCGTGGCCGGCCTGGAAACTCACCATGCACTGGTCGTAGACCTCCTGCGCCGACAGGGCCTCGCCGCTGGCCTCGTCGCGCAGAGTCATCAGCATGCCGAGCAGGTCGCTGCGGCTCTCGCCCCCGGTCTGCAATGACTGGCGCCGCGCGGCGATGTGGCCGGCCAGCAGGCCGTGCATCAGCCGCTGCGCGCGGCGCTTGGCGGCCTTGCCGGGCAGGGGCAGCCAGTCCGGCAGCGTGAAGGGCCAGAACATCTCGGCCAGGGCCGTCTCGCTGAGCACCTGCACCGCGTGGGCCGCCACCGCGGTGTCGTCGCCGATGGGCGTGCTGAACAGCGTGCGCGAGATGACGTCCATCGTCAGATGGCTGAACAGGCCGTCCATCGCGACCTCGCCGCCGCGCACCGCGTCCAGCCCGGCCACGGCGGCCTCGGTCATCAGCGCCGCATAGCCGGCCACGCGCCGGGGCGTGAAGGCCTGCATCAGCATGCGGCGCTGGCGTTGCCAGGTCGCGCCCTCGGTGACGAGGACGGACTGGCCCATCAGCTCTTCGAACACCTCGGGCCCGCGCTCCCAGCGCACCAGCGCGTCGGCATGCTCGACCATGACCTCGCGCAGCAGCTCGGGGTCGAACACGTCGACGCCGCGTTCGGCCAGGATGCGCTGGCCGACGAGGTCGCCCAGCGGCTGCTGCCGCGCGATGACGGCGAGGTAGTCGCGCCGCATCGCGGCGAGCACGGGCAGGCCCCACCAGCGGTCGGGGTGGGCGGGCAGGTCGTTCCAGCTCAGGCTTGTCATGGCCGCCATGCTGCGCTTGCGCGGCGGCTGCGGTCTTGAACGAATGCGACACTGACCGGCATGGACGACGCGGGCACCCGGCTCTGGCTGCCGCCGCTGGCCCTGGCCGGCTGCGTGCGCGGCGTGATGCTGCGCGACACGCGCGGCCGCGGGCTGGATGCCGTGCAGCGCGAGAACTACTTCCCCGCGACGCCGCTGGTCGCGCTGTTCTGGTGGATCGCCGGCAGCAGCGAGTGGCTCGCGACGCTGGGCTTCTCGCCGCCGCCGGCCGAGCGCCGGCATGCCAGCCTGCTGTTCGCCGGGCCCTTCACGCTGCCCACGCACACGCGCAACCCGGGCGAGATGTGCGCCTTCAAGTTGCTGCTGCTGCCGGATGCGTTCACGGCGCTGACGGGCGTCGCGGTGGATCGCCTCGTCAACCAGGTCGTCGATGCGAACAGGCGGCTGCCGCCCGACTGGCTGGCCTGGGCCGAGGCCGTTGCCGGCGCGGCCGACGACGCGGCGCGACTGGGCCTCGTCGAGGGTTTTTTGCAGCCGCGCTGGCAGGCGCTGGGCGCCCAGCGACCCGGCCACCGCTACGCCGACTGGACCGAGGCCCTGGCCGTGCGCGCCGCAACGAGCGCCGCCGGCCGCAGCCTGCGCCAACTGGAGCGCCGCATCAAGGCCTGGGCCGGCCTGCCGCTGCGCGAACTGCGCGCCGTGTCGCGTGCCGAGCGGGCCTTCCATGCGGTGGCCGCGGCCGACGGCCGGCCCGGCTTCAACTGGGCCGACATCGCTGCCGAGACCGATTACGCCGACCAGAGCCATCTGTGCCGCGAGACGCGCCGCCTGACCGGTTTCAGCCCCGAGGAACTGCGCCGCCGCATGCAGGCCGAGGAGGCCTTCTGGGCCTACCGGCTGTGGCGTTGAGTGGCCCTGCGGGCATTGAAACCCGTCCGGCCGGCCAAGGCATTGCGTCGCAATTGACGCGAACGTCAATTGATCGCGCAAAATGGCGCATCTGAACGACCCACGGAGTATTGCCATGTCCGACCCCATCGTCATCGTGTCCGCTGCCCGCACGCCCATCGGCGGCCTGCTGGGTGATTTCGCCGGCCTGGCCGGCTGGGAACTGGGCGCCGTCGCGATCAAGGCCGCGGTCGAGCGCGCCGGCGTGCCCGGCGATGCCGTCGACGAGGTGCTGATGGGCAACTGCCTGATGGCCGGCCAGGGCCAGGCCCCCGCCCGCCAGGCCATGCGCCGCGCCGGCCTGCCGGACTCGGCCGGTGCCGTCACGCTGAGCAAGATGTGCGGCTCCGGCATGCGCGCGATGATGTTCGCCCACGACATGCTGGCGGCCGGCAGCGCCGAGGTCATGGTCGCCGGCGGCATGGAGAGCATGACCAATGCGCCCCACCTGATGTTGTTCGCGCGCAAGGGCATCAAGTACGGCGCCAGCGCCGTCTACGACCACATGGCCCTGGACGGTCTGGAAGACGCCTATGAGCGCGGCAAGGCCATGGGCGTGTTCGCCGAGCAGTGCGTGGCCAAGTACGCCTTCACGCGCGAGGCCATGGACCAGTACGCCATCTCGTCCACGCAGCGCGCCAAGGCCGCCAACGAGAACGGCAGCTTCGACTGGGAGATGGCGCCCGTGACGCTGTCCAGCCCCAAGGGCGACACCGTCATCAAGTTCGACGAGCAGCCCTTCAAGGCCAAGCTCGACAAGATCCCGACGCTCAAGCCCGCGTTCAAGAAGGACGGCGCCATCACGGCGGCCACCTCGTCCAGCATTTCCGACGGCGCCGCCGCGCTGGTGCTGATGCGCGAGAGCACGGCCAGGGCGCGCGGCCTCGCGCCCATCGCCCGCATCGCCAGCCATGCGGTGCACGCCCAGGCGCCCGACTGGTTCACGACCGCCCCGGTCGGCGCCATCCAGAAGGCGCTGGCCAAGGCCGGCTGGCAGGCGGCCCAAGTCGACCTGTGGGAAGTCAACGAGGCCTTCGCCGCCGTCACGATGGCCGCGATGGCCGAGTTCAAGCTGCCGCACGACATCGTCAACGTGAACGGCGGCGCCGTGGCGCTGGGCCACCCCATCGGCGCCAGCGGCGCGCGCATCGTCGTCACGCTGCTGGGCGCGCTGAAGCAGCGCGGCCTCAAGCGCGGCATGGCGGCGCTGTGCATCGGCGGCGGCGAAGCCACGGCCCTGGCGGTGGAAATGTTTTGAGGCCTGGGTGGCTGTCGTGCTTGTGCAGGGCTACGTGGGCCGTGAGCTGCCGTCTCGCGCAGGTAGCCTGCTCGCGATCCTTGCACGGCACGGATTCGCAGCAGAGGCCAGTGAAAGATTTTCGGGCCTCACCGTCAACTTGATTCGTGGCGGGGAGCGCTGCGGCTATATCAATCAGACCGTCATTGGCCGAGGTGGGGTGGTTGGCTACAGGTTTTCGGATTGGCGTGGAAAGGCGAGCAATGGTTGCCCGTCTGAATTCGTGGACAGCCTTGTGCCAGCGTTTTGTTCCCGGTACGGCTGTGCGCCAGCTGATTTCACAACGCATCAGGTGCGTCGGGGTGGAAGGACAACCACCTACCTGATCATCACGAACCCCACGCTGGCGCTTCGAGTCCTCTTTCAGGACCATGGTCTTGCGGCCGACGAAGACCTGCTGATGGTCGAGAGTGGTGACCGATTCGTCGAGGGAGCGCTTCGGGATGTGTCCATGCAGCGCCTCGAGCGCTCCGCCAAGGCCCGCCAAGCATGTCTGGCGCATTACGGTTTCGACTGCCAAGTTTGCGGAACCAACTTGAAGCAGACTTACTGCGGCCTGCCGCTTGAGCTGATTCACGTCCACCACGAAGTTCAACTGTCCACGCGCGAAGGCGAGCATGAGGTCGACCCCGTTGCCGACTTGAAGCCTGTCTGCCCGAACTGCCACGCCGTCATTCATTCGCGGACGCCCGCCTACTCGCTGGTTGAAGTCAGGGCGATGTTGAGCGGACTGCACCTCTCCCAGGCGAGCCCGTCGGGAATTGGCTTGTGCTAGTCTTCATTACCAAGTAAGGAGCGTCGCATGACCACCGCCGCCGTGACCCTCAAAGGCCAAGTCACCATTCCCGTCGAGATCCGCCGCAAGCTCGGCTTGCGCCAGGGCAGTCGCGTCGAGTTTCGAGTGTTGGAGGATCGTGTCGAATTGGCGGTCGCACACCGACCGGGCGACCTGAACACCCAAGGATTTGGAATGCTCAAGTCCAAACGCAAGCCCGTGGCAGCTGACTTTGACGCGGCTCAGTTGCTGCGAGGTTCCAGGTGAGGGACTGCGTTGGCCTCGACACCAATGTGCTGGCGAGATATTTCGTCGAAGACGACGCCGATGCGGTGACCCAGAAACAACGAGAGGCCGCCCGGAGGCTGATCGAGTCAGGCCGCCCACTGGCTGTGGCCAAAACGGTTTTGCTGGAATTCGAGTGGGTGCTACGGGGGCACTACGAGTTGGAGCGCCGCGACGTTGGTGCTGCCATGCTGCATCTGCTGGCGCTGCCTCAGGTACGCATCGAGGACCGCGAACGGGTGTCGGCTGCGGTTGACATGCTGCTGGATGGCTTCGACTTCGCGGATGCCCTGCACCACGTCAGTTACCGCGACTGCGAGAGCGTTGCCACCTTCGACGACCGCCGCTTCGCCCGCCGTGCTCAAGCTCGGGCGTTGGTGCCTCGCATCTACATTCCTGTCTGACTGCCGTCACCATGCTTGGCACCCACGACCTCCCCCTCTTCGCCGCCACGGTCTTCATCCTGAACGCCACGCCCGGCGTCGACATGGCCTATGCGGTCGCCAGCACGCTGCGGGGCGGCTGGCGCCAGGGCGTGGCAGCGGCCCTCGGCATCATGGCCGGCTGCGTGCTGCACACGCTGGCGGCGGCCTTCGGCCTGGCGGCGCTGCTGGCCACGTCGGCCGAGGCCTTCACGGCCGTCAAGCTCGTCGGTGCCGCCTATCTGCTCTACGTCGCCTGGGGCATGGCGCGCGCTGGGCTGAGGCCGGCCTCCGCCGCGGCCGAGATCGCCGCGCCGACCTCGCCGTGGCGCACGGCCCGCCAGGGCTTCTTCACGAATGCGCTCAACCCCAAGGTGGCGCTGTTCTTCCTGGCCCTGCTGCCGCAGTTCATCGCAGTTGATGCGCCGGACAAGACGCTGGCCTTCCTCTTCCTCGGGGCCTGGTTCATCGTGCAGGGTCTGGCCTTCCTGCTCGTGCTGGTCGCGCTGGTGACCCCCTTGCGCCGCAGCCGGCCGCGGCCCTGGGTCGGGCGCGGCCTCAACCTCGGCGGCGCCGGCCTCTTCACCGTGCTGGCGGCCAAGCTGGCACTGACCAAGCCATGAACGTCCTCATCGTCGGCGCCTCGCGCGGCCTGGGCCTGGAATTCGTGCGCCAGTATCGCGCCGCGGGCGCACGCGTCACCGCGACGGCGCGCGACGATGCCGGCGAGCAGCGCATCGCCGAGCTCGGCGCCAGGCCGCTGAGGCTGGACGTCGCCGACGCGGCCAGCGCATCCGGCCTGGCCTGGCAGATCGACGGCGAGCGCTTCGACGTCGTCGTCGTCAACGCCGGCGTGTTCGGGCCGCGCGCCGATGCGCTGCAGACGCCCACCGAGGCCGATTTCGATGCCGTCATGCGCACCAATGTGCTCGGCCCCATGCGCCTGCTGCCCCAGGTCGCCGACCACCTCGCCGACGGCGCCCGCGTGGCGCTGATTTCGTCGCGCATGGGCTCCATCGGCCTGCGCACCGGCAGCAGCGGCTGGCTCTACCGCGCATCCAAGGCGGCGCTGAACTCGGTCATGAAGGACGCGTCGCTGGCCCTCGCGGCCAAGGCCACCGTCATCAGCTTCCACCCTGGCTGGGTGCGCACCGACATGGGCGGCAGCGGCGCCGACATCGACGCGCCCACCAGCATCGCCGGCATGCGCACCGTGCTGGCCAGCGTGAAGCCGGCCGACACCGGCAGCTTCTTCAACTACGACGGGCAGCGGCTGGACTTCTGACGTCGCGCCTCCCACAACAAGAACAGGAGACCTCCATGCTGTTGAGCGACGACCACCTGGCCGTCCAGGACGCCATCCGCGCCTTCGTGCAGGCCGAGATCGCCCCCCATGCGGCGGCCTGGGACAAGAACCATCACTTCCCCGCCGAGCAGCTCAAGGGCCTGGCCGCGCTGGGCTGCTATGGCGTCGCCGTGCCCACCGAGTGGGACGGCGCGGGCCTGGACTATCTCGCGCTGTCCGTCATCCTCGAGGAGATCGCGGCCGGCGACGGTGGCACGAGCACGGTGGTCAGCGTCAACAACTGCCCGGTCTGCTCCATCCTGATGGCCTTCGCCAACGACGCGCAGAAGGAACGCTTCCTGAAGCCGCTGGCGCGCGGCGACATGCTGGGCGCCTTCTGCCTGACGGAGCCCCATGTCGGCTCCGAGGCCGGCGGCCTGCGCACGACGGCCCAACGTGTCAATGATGGCGATGGCGACGACTATGTGCTGAACGGCGTCAAGCAGTTCATCACCAGCGGCAAGCATGGTGACGTGGCCATCGTGATGGCCGTGACGGACAGGACCGCCGGCAAGAAGGGCATCAGCGCCTTTCTCGTGCCGACGGACACGCCCGGCTACACGGTCGCGCGCATCGAGGAGAAGATGGGCCAGCACAGCAGCGACACGGCGCAGATCCTGTTCGAGAACTGCCGCGTGCCGGCCGCCAACCGCCTCGGCGACGAGGGCCAGGGCCTGAAGATCGCGCTGTCGGGCCTGGAGGGCGGGCGCATCGGCATCGCGTCGCAGTCGGTGGGCATGGCGCGCGCGGCCTTCGAGGCGGCGCTGCGCTACAGCAAGGAGCGGGTCACCTTCGGCGAGCCCATCTTCAACCACCAGGCGGTGCAGTTCAAGCTGGCCGAGATGGCCATGCAGATCGAGGCCGCGCGCCAGCTGATCTGGCATGCCGCCAGCCTGAAGGACGCCGGCCGGCCCTGCCTGAAGGAGGCGGCCATGGCCAAGCTGTTCGCCAGCGAGATGGCCGAGAAGGTCTGCTCCGAGGCCATCCAGATCCACGGCGGCTACGGCTATCTCAGCGACTTCCCCGTCGAGCGCATCTACCGCGACGTGCGCGTGACCCAGATCTACGAGGGCACGAGCGAGGTGCAGAAGATCCTGATCGGCCGCGCGCTGGCCTGAGCATCACCCCGGCCGCGGTGCGAACGGCGGGCGGTTCTGGCGTGAAACCTCCACGCCGCCGCGCAGCCCGCTGGGCTACATTGCTGCGCACCACCCGCAAGAGGAGACAAGCCCGATGTTCGCCAACCTGTCCATTGCCCAGCGCCTGGCCCTCTACCTGGGCCTGTCCCTCGCGCTGCAGGCCTGGGTCATCGGCGGCGTGCTCTACGGCATGCCGGCGGGCTGGCTGATCGGCGGCAGCCTGCTGCTCGGCGCGGCCATCGCCTTCGTCTACCTGGACGGCGCGAAGAGCGTCGGCGACTTCCTCGGCGACCTGCTCAGCGGCGCCCACCGCATGAGCGAGGGCGACCTGCGCGAGGACATCGTGCTGCGCGGCAACTCCAGCGCCCGCGCCGGCATGTCGGCCCTGGTGCGGCTGCAGGACACGCTGCGCAACATGATGGGCACGCTGCGCGACGGCGCCGAGCAGGTCAACACGGCGGCCAGCGAGATCGCCGCCGGCAACCTCGACCTGAGCCAGCGCACCGAGCAGGGCAGCGCCGACCTGCAGCAGGCCGCCAGCTCCATGCGCCAGATGACCGAGGCCGCCCGCCACAGCAGCGAGGCCATGGGCGAGGCCAGCGCGCTGGCGCAGACCACCTCGGCCCAGGCCCGCCAGAGCGGCGCCGTGGTGCTGAACGCGGTGGAGGCGATGAATGGCGTCAGCCAGAGCAGCCGCAAGATCGCCGACATCATCGGCGTCATCGACGGCATCGCCTTCCAGACCAATATCCTCGCGCTGAACGCGGCCGTGGAAGCGGCCCGCGCGGGCGAGCAGGGCCGCGGCTTCGCCGTCGTCGCGGCCGAGGTGCGCAGCCTGGCCCAGCGCTCGGCCGGCGCGGCCAAGGAGATCAAGACGCTGATCGGCGCCAGCGTCGAGCAGGTGGACGCCGGCTCGCGCCTCGTCAACGATGCCGGCACGCAGATGCAGGAGGTGGTGGGCAGCGTCGAGCGCGTGGCCCATCTGATCAAGGACGCCACCGAGCTGGCCCGCACCCAGAGCGCCGGCCTGCGCGAGATAGCCGATTCGGTGGACCGGCTGGACCAGTCCATGCAGCAGAACGCTGCGCTGGTGGAAGAGGGCGCGGCGGCGGCCGAGAGCCTGAAGTCCCAGGCCCACCGGCTCAACGAGCTGGTCGGCAGCTTCCGCACCCGCTGATCGACGGCGGCCTTACTTCAGCACCAGCTCGCGGATCAGTTCGCTGCCCAGCACCTCGCGCATCGGGCCGCGCTCGATGGCCGCCTTGTTCTGGGCCGCCGTGTTGCCCAGCAACTTGGCCATGACGGCCTCGGACTCGTCAATGCGGTCCAGCGCGGCCATGTTGGCGTAGGTGATGGCCAGGATCAGGTCGGGCTCCTGCGGCGTGCGGGCCTGCTTGCCGAAGATCTTGTAGCCGAGGATCAGGCCGGCCTTCTTCTGTGCCTCCATATTGGCCCGGTAGGTGGTGGACAGGAACTGCATGTAGTCGTCGAAGCGGCCCGGCTTGATCTTGATGTAGGAGACCTCGGTGACGGGGCCTTCCTTGTAGGGCTTGGTGTCCTGCGCCCAGCCGAGGGTCGCGGCACCGGCCAGCGTCAGCGCGAGGAGGATCGTAGACAGTCTCCGCATGAGGGGCTCCTTTGTGGTGTCGAGGAATTCGACCCCCTAGCTTTTAAGAGGAACGCCCGTGGCGGTGTTGCCTCGGCCGTGGCGCTCATCCACAAGCCTGGGGATGCACCCAGCCTAGATCCGGCAGTTGACCGCTTCCTACTCATCGAAAGTCTCGTCGCATCAAGGCCTTGGCGCTGGTGCGACGGTTACCACTTCGGTGGGCAACGCTGCAGGCCCGCTGGTCTGGCGTTTCGGCCCGCTGACTGCGTTGCTTCTCCTCGTGGGCAGCAGCCCACTTCGTCGGCGCGCCTTGCCAGCCGGCCGCCTCGCCAGCCCCTCGGGCCCGCCCAACTGCCGAATCTAGGCTGCTCAGCCGGCCAGCGAGCCGAAGGCCGCGCCCAGCACGGCGGCGGATGCGGCCAGCGCGTCGCGCTCGGCCGCGTCCAGCGTCGGCGCGACGACCTGCAGCGCGCCGCCCGCGCCCACCAGCGCCGGCAGCGACAGCGCCACGCCGTGGATGCCGCAGGCGCCGGCCTGCACGCGGCTGACCGGCAGCAGCCGGTGCTCGTCGTTGACGATGCAGCCGATCAGCTCGGCCGTCACCAGGCCGATGGCGTGGTTGGTGGCGCCCTTGCGCCGGATGACCTCGTAGGCCGCGCGCCGCACCTGCAGGCCGAGCGCCGCCTCATCGCCGGGCTGCCAGCCGGCCCAGTCGCGCAGCGCCATGCCGCCGACGCGCGCGCTCGACCACAGCGGCACCGACGAGTCGCCATGCTCGCCGACGACCTGGGCATGCACGGACTGCGTGGACAGGCCCAGCCGCACCGCCAGCCGCTCGCGCAGCCGCGCGCTGTCCAGCAGCGTGCCGGTGCCGATGACGCGCTCCACCGGCAGGCCGCCGGCCTCGGCCACCACGCGGGTCAGCACGTCCACCGGGTTGGTCACGACGATGACGATGCCGCCAAAGCCGGCCAGCGCCCGGCCGAAGCCGGCGGCGGCGCGGGCGTTGTCGCGCAGCAGGTCCAGCCGGCTCTCGTCCGGCCGGCCGTTGCGGCCCGCGGCCAGCACGACGATGTCGGCCTCGCGCATCCGGGCCAGCGGCACGGCGCTGACCGCGCAGCGCGGGTAGAAGGCCGCGCCGTCGGCCAGGTCCATGGCCTCGCCCTCGGCCACGTCGGCGCGCAGGTCGTGCAGCCAGAGCTCGCCGGCATGGCCGGCCAGCAGCGTCGAGAACGCGACGCTGGTGCCGACCCAGCCGGTGCCGATGATGCCGATGCTTGCCTTCATGCCGCCAGTATTGCCGTTGGCGGCGGGCGCTGTCGATTCGTCGCAAGCTGGCCGGCGCAGCCGGGCCGCCGCCCTAGCATCCGCCCCGGTTCAATCTGGGAGACGGCGACATGAGCGACGAAGTGCTGGTGGCCCGGGGCCTGCGCAAGGCCTATGGCGACAGGGTGGCGGTGCAGGAGGTCGGCCTCGTGCTGCGCGCGGGCGAGGTGCTGGGCCTGCTCGGCCCCAATGGCGCGGGCAAGTCGACGACGGTGGGCATGATCTGCGGCCTGACCGTGCCGGACGCGGGCACGGTCACGCTGTCCGGCGGCGTCGGCCTCGCCAGCGACGCGGTCGGCTACAAGCGCCGCATCGGCCTCGTGCCGCAGGACATCGCGCTGTACGAGGAACTGCCGGCGCGCATGAACGTCGAGCTGTTCGGCGCGCTCTACGGCATGGCGCCGGCCCTGCTGAGGCGCCGCGCCGGCGAGGTGCTGGACATGGTGGGCCTCGCCGACCGCGCCCGCGACAAGCCCGCCACCTTCTCCGGCGGCATGAAGCGGCGGCTGAACATCGCCTGCGCGCTGGTGCACGATCCCGAGATCCTGCTGCTCGACGAGCCCACGGCCGGCGTCGACCCGCAGAGCCGCAACGCCATCTTCGACAACCTGGTGAGGCTCAAGCGCGCGGGCAAGGCCCTGGTCTACACGACGCACTACATGGAAGAGGCCGAGCGCCTGGCCGATCGCATCACCATCATCGACCACGGCCGTGTCGTGGCCGAGGGCACGCAGGCCCAGCTCTTCGCGCGGCTGCCGGCCGCGCAGACCCTGCATGTCGAGATCGACGGCGAGCCCGACGACGCGCTGCTCAGCGGCCTGCCCGGCGTGCAGCGCGTCGGCCAGCGGCTGGACATCAGCGTCGGCGACATCGGCAGCGATGCCGGCCCCCTGCTCGCGGCCCTGGCCCGGCGCGGCATCGCCGTGCGCGGCCTGGCCTCGGCCCGCGCCACGCTCGAAGACGTCTTCCTGCAACTCACCGGCCGCGCACTCCGCGACTGAAGAGGACTCCGACATGCAAGCCTTGCTCGCCCTCGTCCGTGCAGAGATCAAGCTGCACTTTTCCAACCGCCGCGCGGTGCTGATGAGCATCGTCGCGCCCATCCTCATCGCGGCCTTCTTCGACAGCCTGTTCGGCGGCTCGTCCAAGCCGGCCGGCATCGCGGTCGGCGTCGTCGACCTGGACCACAGCCCGCTGTCGCAGCGCGTCGTCGCCGCGCTGCAGGCCGAGGCCACGCTCAAGACCACCGTCACCGACGCGGCCGACGCGCTGGCCCAGGTGCGCGCGGGCAAGCTGCGCGCCGTGGCCATCCTGCCGCGGGGCCTGGGCCGGCAGGCGCCCGGCGCGATGTTCGGCGGCGCCGACAAGCCCGAGATCGCGCTGCACTACGACCCCTCGCAGGCCAGCGCGCTGGCCATCGTGCGCGGCCTGCTCGCGCAGACGCTGATGCAGGAAGTCAGCCGCGCCACCTTCGGCGCCAACAGCCCCGTGCTGGCCGACCTGAAGCAGCAGGTCGAGCAGGCCCGGGACCTGGATCCCGAACGCCGCGCCGCCCTGGCCCGCATGTTCGACGGCATCGCCGCCGTGCAGCAGCGCGAGGCCGCCCAGCCCCAGGCCCAGGCCGCATCGGCGCCGCGGGCCGGTGGTCTGTCCCTGCCCTACACGACGCGCGAGATCGAGGCCGTGCAGTCCGGCGCCAATGCCGCGCCCGTGGCCTACAACAGCTATGCCCACTCCTTTGCCGGCATGGGCGTGCAGTTCATCCTGATGGCCGGCATCGACATGGCCCTGGGCCTGCTGCTGATGCGCCGCCTGGGCCTGTGGAAGCGGCTGCGCGCGGCGCCCTTGTCGCGCGCCCAGCTGCTGGGCAGCCGCATCGTCGCCAGCGCACTGATCTCGCTGATCGTCTTCGCGGTGCTCTATGCGGTCGCCATCGCCGGCTTCGGCGTGCGCGTGCTCGGCAGCCCGGCGGGCCTCGTGCTGGTGCTGGTCTGCTTCGCGCTGCTGACGGCCAGCTTCGGCCTGCTCGTCGCGGCCCTGGGCCGCACACCCGAGGCCACGCGCGGCCTCGCCATCCTGGCCACGCTGCTGATGGTCATGCTCGGCGGCGCCTGGGTGCCGGCCTTCATCTTCCCGGACTGGCTGCAGACCCTGTCCTTCGCCGTGCCCACGCGCTGGGCCGTGGACGCGCTGGACGCGATGACCTGGCGCGGCCAGGGCTTCACGGCAGCCCTGCTGCCCAGCGCCGTGATGCTGGGCTTCAGCGCGGTGTTCGCGGGGGTGGCGGTTTGGAGGTTCAGGTGGGAGGAGTGAGGGGCGGCTTCGGGCTGAGAGCAGTCGGCCGTGTCAGGCCTCGCGGCGGGCTGTTTTCAACCCAGTGCGGTCGTCGGCGCCTGTGACTTGGTTGCACCGAAACGATTGCTCAGCGTTCAAGCTAGCCGGCCCGCTACGACGAGTGCCTTAGCGGGCCGGTTGTGTTAGCCCTCTGCCGAAACGTACGGGAAGAACTTTGAAATGGAGCGCAGCAGAAGAACGGGGAACTTGTTCTCGAACGCCGATAGGTATTTTCTCGTAATCAGGGAGATGTCTGATCGCACTTCATTCAAGAGAACGTCACCCCAATGATCGGGCGAGTAACGCATGATGTTGCTGAAAATATTGGTAAGCAGAAAGTGCAAACATGTCTCCGGCATGACGACAGGGAAGAACGGATTTTCGATGTACCAGAAACGACCTCGAATATCTGTATAAATCGTCGCGCGGCATTTGTGGGCGTCTGCGATAGGAAAGGTCACAACGAACTTGCCGTGCCGCTCGCTCACATCTGCTCCAGGAAATGACTGGGCAACGTCGTCAGCAGCTGGACGAGCCTCTCCATCTCCGACTTGCAACTCCCACTTCACGTTTCTCGGATCCTTTGTCGTCGATATTTCTAGTGGATAGGTTCTAGATGGTCGACCAGTGACCAATGTGTAGTACTCCCGAATCTCAGGGATCATGCTTAGCAGCGTCCCGCACGACGCAGTGTAGCGATTGTTAAAAAACGCCAGAATTGACGCTTCGTTGTCTTGGAAAAAGTCAACTTGCCGGCCAAAGACCTGTGTAGTTGGGAATGCAGCGAACAGATCGCTGAAGGTACCCTGTGGCATGTCGCCACCAAACTGTGTCTTGATATCGTTGGGCAGGTAGTTGATGCCGTGCGATCCTGGCAAATTCTCCAGCGAATATCTGATTGGATTGTTGAGAATTACAACGACGTATGAGTATGCTGTCAGTGCGTAAAAGAAGTTTAGCGGCTTGACCATTAGGCTGCCCGCGAGGCCGGACGTATAAAGTTCTCGGCCCTG